>Ga0326727_10000679_pt1 | contig 136974 bp, 112 predicted proteins | sample MB2enrmetagenome_FD_207643 | JGI IMG/M metagenome (GOLD analysis project Ga0326727, IMG submission 207643) | Lab enriched peat soil microbial communities from McLean, Ithaca, NY, United States - MB29MY | ecosystem: Environmental > Terrestrial > Soil > Wetlands > Peat | place: USA: New York... | reverse complement strand
GGAACCGCCAGGTCAATCGGCATCGGGTCAAGATCAACTGGCAGTTCACCCGCAAGAGGGCACGCGCAAAGTTCAGCTATAAAAGGAATCTATTTAGACGGTCAAAGACCTAGCTGGATGGTTTTGCCAATCAGGGCGGGGTCACCGCCGAGTGTGCGCCACAGCGAATCGCTGAGGACGGCAACCCTAAACCCGCGATGGGCCTGTTCTTCTGGAGAGAAAGCGCGGCCGCGAACCGGCCTGACCCCCAGGACGTCGAAAAAGTCGGGGCTCACACGCACGGCGGGAATGTTGGTGGGCTCTCCATTGACGGTTATCCGGCTTGGCCAGTTCCAAATCGCCGTCATGTGTTCGAGGGTCTTGCTTTGTTCCTTCCAATCGGCGAAGTCTGCCGGAGATACATTGATGTGGTTCTCGCCGCGCTTCGCCCACGTTGCCCAGACCATCACCAGCCGCGCGGGATCCTTGAAGGGCAATGGGCGAAGCAGCACGGCATAAACGACACTGAAGATCGCCGTGTTGGCGCCGATGCCCAGGGCCAGCGTCAGGATTGCCACCGCCGTGAAGCCGGGATTGCGGCGCAGTTGGCGCAAGCCGTAGCGGAGGTCCTGCCAGAGAGTTTCCACCAGGCCGAATCCCCACAGCTCGCGGCTGGTTTCTTTGAGCCGGGTGACGTTGCCGAACTGGCGGCGGGCGGCGTAGGGGGCTTCTTCCGCCGCCACGCCTTGCTCGCGCAGCTTCTGCTCGCGCATGGCGAGGTGGAATTCCAACTCGTCGTCCAGTTCGCGGTCAAGCTCGCGGCGCCTGACCAGCGCCTTCAGGCGCAGCCACAAATTGTGCATCTGTTTGCCGAACATCGGACTCTCCTTGAAGGCGGCATCGATCCGGGCCGTGGAGCGTAGCTCACGACCGTCCACTGACCTCTATCCACTAGCCACTATCCACTAACCACTGCCTCACTCATACCTCAGAGCCACGGTGGGATCGACCTTCGTCGCCCGTCGCGCGGGAAGGTAACTCGCAAGGAGCGCAACGGCAATGAGCAACAACGAGACAGCGACAAATGTGAGCGGGTCGGTGGGTTTAACGCCGTAAAGCAGGCTTGATAAGAAAGGCGTCAGCGCCAGCGCTCCGGCAACACCGAGGCCTATGCCGAAAGCTATCAGCAGCATCCCCTGACGCAGGACGAGCTCCACTACGTCCTGCCGTTGCGCTCCCAGCGCCATGCGGACACCGATTTCGTGGGTACGCTGGGCCACTGAGTATGCCATTACCCCGTAAACTCCCGCTGCCGCCAGCATGACTGCCATGCCAGCGAAGATGCCCAGCGCTAGAGTGTTAAAGCGCTGCGGGGCGACAGACTCAGCAAGCCGCTTTTGCATAGTGGTAACATCGTAGACGGGCTGATTCCGATCGACCTCCAATACCTTCCCCCGTACTGCGGCTGCGAGCGATGCCGGGTCTGAGATGGCCCGCACAATCAGCGTCATATAAGGGGCAGGGGCTTGAAAATAAGAAGTGAAAACCTCAGCAGGTGGATCAGTTTCAAGAGGAAGATGGCGGGTGTTCTGCACCACGCCCACAATTGAGTACCATTTCCCTTCAGATCCGCCGAGTCGAATGCGCTGCCCTGCCGGATCTTTATTCTCGAAGAAGAGGCGAGCGAAAGCCTGGTTCACTATGGCGACGCGCGGAGCCGACTCGACGTCGTAGGAAGTGAAATATCGCCCGGAGACAAGAGGAATGCGCAAGGCATGGAAGTAAGAGGGACTGACCGAACATTCGGGCGTACTCGTGCTCGTCCCCGGTGGTCTCGGCTGACCTTCGAGGTCCACACTCGTCCGACTCATAACCCCTGTTAGGGGCGGAGAGCTCGCGGCGGCGACGGATTCGACTCCAGGGAGTTGTGCGAGGTGCTCCAGGACATTTTCAAAGAAGCGGGTCTGCTGAGCAGGTTTGGGGTATTTTCCCAGCGGCAGCATTATCCGCTCGGTCAGAACATCCTGCGGGTCGAAATCTGGATCGACAGAAACGAGGCGGACAAAGCTGCGGATCAGGAGGCCTGAAGCGATTAACAGGACCAGTGCCAAAGCCATTTCTGAAACCATCAGTAGGCCGCGCACTCGCTGTGCAGTGTGCCCAGCAGGTGCACTCGGTCTGGCCTCCTTCAGTGTTTCATTTAGATGCGGCTTGAAAGCAACAACCACCGGCGCCAGACCGAAGGTGATTCCGGTAAACGCGGTAATCGCTACGATAAAGGCGAAAACCCAGCGGTCGAAGCCTATAGTCTTGAGGCCCGGGATATCATGCGGCCCCCACTGGCGAAGAAGGCTTACGCCGCCGGCGCCCAGGATCAGTCCGGCCACTCCTCCCAGCAGGGCGAGCGCGAGGCTCTCGGTGAGCAGTTGTCTGGCTATCCTCCAGCGACCGGCGCCGAGCGAGGCACGGACGGCGATCTCTTTCCCCCGAGCCGAAGCCCGGGCGAGCTGTAAACTCGCCACGTCCGCGCACGCTACTAGCAGCACACATCCGACCGCGCTCAATAGAATCAAAAGTTGCAGCCGCACATCTCCGACTAAGTGTTGCTGAAGGGTAACAACCCTCACTTGTAGGCCGGCGCGCATCTGCGCGAAAGATGGCGAGAGGGCCTTTTCTGAGCGGCGGTTGATTGTAAGGATGTCAGCCATGGCGCGTTCCTGGCTTACTTCCGGCTTAAGGCGAGCGATAACACCCACCATCGCAAGACTGCGGGCGTACCAGTCCGATTTCAGCGGCAGGCTGGCCGGCGCAAACAGTTCCGGGGTCCAGTCACCGGGGAAACGGAAACTGTCGGGCATGATTCCGATGACCATGTACCCTTTCTCGTCGAGGGTTATCATTTTGCCGACCAGGTTAGGATCGGAATGGAAGCGCCGTTGCCACAACGAATGGCTCAAGATCACAGCGGGTGGTCCTCCCGGCCGGTCCTCCTTGGGGAGAAAGCCTCGCCCCAGCTCCGGCCGCACCCCAAGCATCGGGAAGAAGTTCCATGTCACGCCAATTCCGTTGATGCGCTCGGGCTCGCCGCTGCCGCTGAGATTAAGTTCTCCAAAGCCGCCGTAAGCAGCTATGCTTTCGAATACCTGGTTCTGGTCGCGCCAATTGAGGAAATCGGGACTGGGCACTATGGTATTTTTGAGGTGCGGCCAGAATTCCGTGATCCACACAAGGCGGTCGGGGTCACTATAAGGCAATCGGCGTATCAGCACGGCGCTAACGACGCTGAAAACGATAGTGTTGGCCCCAATACCCAGGGCGAGCGTTATGACAGCTACGGCAGTGAAGCCGGGATTCCGCCTGAGTTGGCGCAGGCCGTAGCGGAGGTCCTGCCAGAGAGTTTCCACCAGGCCGAATCCCCACAGCTCGCGGCTGGTTTCTTTGAGCCGGGTGACGTTGCCGAATTGGCGGCGGGCGGCGTAGGGAGCTTCTTCCGCCGCCACGCCTTGCTCGCGCAGCTTCTGCTCGCGCATGGCGAGGTGAAACTGCAACTCATCGTCCAGGTCACGGTCAAGCTCGCGGCGCCTGACCTGCGCCTTTAGTCGTAACCAGAGTGCTGCGATACGCTCGCTCAGCATTGTTCCTCACCTCACCACAGAGGCCTCGAGCCAAAGAGAAACAGATCAATGACCCGATGAACCGATGATCCGATGAACCAATCCCCCCTCACGCGGTTTCCATAACGCGCGCGATGGCCAAAACCATGCGGTCCCATGTAGCGCGCTCGGCTTCGAGGTACCGTTGGCCCGCCGCGGTGAGCCGGTAATACTTGGCGCGGCGGTTATTCTCCGAAAGGCCCCACTCGGCGGCGAGCAGGCCGCGCAGCTCCAAGCGATGCAGCGCGGGATAGAGCGCGCCCTCCTCGATGTGCAGCACGTCGTCGGAGCGTTGGTGGATGGACTCGGCAATGGCGTAGCCGTGCATCCGGCCGCGCTTGAGCGTCCTCAGCACCAACATGTCGAGCGTGCCCTGCACCAGGTCCAACGGCTTTTCCATGTTCTCTCCCATAAGATGTTTATGGGAATATGCCAGAGCCCTCCCAGCGTGTCAAGCGCTTTCGGAGGGGGGAAGTGAATTGTCACCCTTCCGTCTTGAAACGATTTCACCGACAAAGACGATTTAAAATCGCTCTGAAACGATGTTAATGAAAAAAGGTGTTGAACTTGCGAGGTGAACGGAATCAGGCTACATCATTTCCGCCAGGAGTGCCGCGACGGCTTCCAGCAGATTCCGGTCATCGGGCGTAAACGCCGCGGCTTGGTCGCTGTCGATATCGATTTCGCCCAAAATTCGGCCCTGATGCTGGATGGGCACTACGATCTCCGAGCGCGTTTCCAGGCTACAGGCAAGGTACCGAGGGTCGGCGTTTACGTCGTCCACGATAAGGGTCTGGCCGGTGGAAGCCGCCGCGCCGCAGATGCCCTGGTTAAGAGGGATGCGCGTATGGATGGTGGGCTTGCCGATGTAAGGGCCCAAAACCAGTTCTTCGCCCTCGAGCAGGTAGACGCCCACCCAGTGATAATGCGGGCGCTCGCGGCGCAACAAGCTGACCACCTGCGCCAGCAACGAGCTCACGTCCGGTCCGCTCGCAATAAGGGTGCGGACAGAGTGCAGAATTTCCAGGTTGTTCATGAATTGTCTCCCGCGCCTGCTCGTTGTTTACCGAGGTCATCATACGACATGGCCATCGAATGGGGTAGGGAAGCGAATGTCGCCGCGTCAATGCTGCGGGGCTGTAATGGCGATGCGGCATCCTTGGCGGGACTTCTGCGCCGTCATCGCTTTCCCTTGCCTTGCGTTGCCAACTTCCCCGATACTGGCTCGAGCCCGTTGCCGGCTCGATCCCCAAAAAGTTGCGGGCAATTAACTCTGAGGGACCATCCGCCGATGAGGAGGACGCCGTGAACCGCCTTGCCACGTATCTCTGCCTCGCTCTTTTCTGCCTGTTTCTAGGCGCCTCTGCCGCGCGCAGTCAAGAGGCCAAGCTGGACGGATTGCTGGACCGCGAAATGCCAACGCTTCTTTCCACTTATAAGTTGTTGCACGCTGCGCCCGAGCTTTCTCATCACGAAGAGAAAACCTCGGCCTTGGTTGCCGGCCAGCTCCGTGCTCTGGGATACACGGTTACCGAGCATGTCGGCAAATACGCCGGGCATCCGGAGCGGACGAGCTACGGCGTGGTTGGCCTATTGAAGAATGGCGACGGCCCCACGGTGTACGTTCGCACCGAGCTCGACGCCCTGCCCATTGAAGAGATGACCGGACTGGCTTACTCGAGCAAAGTGCGGGCCAAGGATGACTCCGGCCGCGAGGTGGGTGTGATGCATGCCTGCGGGCACGACATTCACATCACCTCCTTTTTGGGCACGGCGAAAATGCTGGTGGAACTGAAGGACCAATGGCGCGGCACGCTGGTGATGCTGGCGCAACCCGCGGAGGAAGCCATCGACGGGGCGAAAGCAATGGTTGACGATGGCCTTTACACGCGCTTCCCGCGGCCCGATTACGTCCTGGCGCTGCACGACGCTCCCTCCGTCGCCGCGGGCAAGGTGGGATACACGCCGGGTTACGCTCTGGCCAGCTCGACATCCGTTGATGTCACAATGCGCGGCATCGGCGGCCACGGCTCAGCGCCGCAAGTGGCCAAAGACCCCATTGTGGCGGCCGCGCAATTCATCCTGGCGATACAGACCATTGTTAGCCGCGAGGATTCGCCCTTCGATCCTGCCGTGGTCACGGTCGGTTCGATTCACGGCGGCACAAGGTACAACATCATTCCCGATGAAGTGCATTTGCAGCTCACCATCCGGACTTACAAGGAAGAGGTGAGGCAGCACATTCTGGCGGCGCTGGAGCGCATGGCCCAGGGTATCGCCACCGCTGACGGTATTCCCGCATCGCGCGCCCCGATCGTGACCGCCAGCGATAGTGAATACACCCCGTCAACTTACAATGATCCGCTGCTGACTCTGCATCTGGCAGAGGTATTCAAGAAAGTGCTGGGGACGGAAAATGTTGAGGAACTGCCTGCGGTCATGGCGAGCGAGGATTTCTGCCGCTTCGCTCTCGAAAACCATCAAATCCCCATTTGCCAGTTCACCTTGGGCGCGGTGGATCCGGCCAAGCTGGCGGAGAGCCAACGCACCGGCGTGGCCCTTCCCGGACTGCACTCCAGTTTGTGGGCGCCGGTTCCCGAGCCGACGCTGCGCACCGGAGTGAAATCCATGACCAGCGCGGTGTTGGATTTACTGAAGAAATAGCGCGCTTAGGATTGAGTGGAAGCCGCGCCGGCGGGCTTGCTTTGAGGATAGGAATTGATGGCAGCTTCCACGCTGTCGTACACATCGAAGACAGTGACCAACTTGGTGATGGCTAATGAGTCTCGCATTTTCTTGGTGAGATTGGCCAGTTTGATTCCGGCGCCGCGGCTCACGGCGGAAGTGCGCGCGGCGACCAGCGCGCCGAGGCCGGCGCTATCGACAAAGCTCAGATTCCCGACATCGAGCACAATGCGGGTTTCCCATCCCCACCGTTCCTTGATCCAGTCGCTCTTTCCCAGCACCTCTCTGATCTTGCCGCGGAAGTCCATGCTCTCCTGCCCCAACACCAGTCGCCCCGAAACCTCCAGGATGATGATTCCGCGTAACTCCTTTTCTTTGATTCCAATCGCCATGAATCTCTCCTCGATGTGCCGGGAAACCGGGGGAATTCTGTATGGGGCAAGCCCGCCCTTCGCATATCTATCATGTTCGGGTAAATGTTAATCAATTGTTACGACAATGTGAAGCTTGCCGCGCGAGGGTCGCCCCGGTGCGGCGACCCCCAACATTTCGCCCGCCTCTCTTTTGCTACCGCCCGCAGCAGGAATGGCGAAATTGGACTTTACGCTGGCGTGCCGGGCTTGACGGGTCCCGAAACATTCTGCTGCTTACCACCAATGATGTCGCCCAGCACGACCGCGTTGCGGATTTGTTCAAAGAAGTCCACCATGCCGCCGGGACTATGGGGCAGCATGATGGTGTTGGAGTGGGCGGACGCGCCGATCTCTTTCAGAGTGTCAAAATACTGCGTCAACAGAACCAGTATCATGACGTCCTTTGCTGACGTGCCCTCAACCCCGGCCTTAAACGTCTCCACCGATTCCCGCAAACCGTCGATGATGGCTTTACGCTGGTTGGCGATGCCCTGTCCTTGAAGCTGCTTGCTTTGCGCCTCGGCTTCCGCCTGCTTCACCTTCAGGATTTTTTCCGCTTCACCGCGGGCGTTGGCAGCTTCCTGCTCGCGGCGCGCGGCGTTGATGTCGTTCATGGCGGCCTTGACCTTGGGATCGGGGATGATGTCGGTCACCAGCGCTTTGACGATTCCATAACCAAAGCTCTCCATCACGCCATCCAGTTCCTGTTTGACTGCCGCGGCAATGGCATTTTGTTGCTCGAAGGCCTCATCAAGGATCATCTTCGGCACGTGGCCAAGGATCACGTTGAAGACGTACGAGCCAATCTGTTCTTTCGGGTCGGAAAGCTTGTAGAAGGCTTCGTAAACGTGGTCCGGTAAAACGTGGTATTGAATCGAAACGGGAATGCTGACAAAGACGTTGTCCTTGGTTTTGGTTTCCATTTTTAGGTCGAGTTGTTGAACGCGCAGATCGACTTTGGCCACCACCTGCTCAATCCAGGGTAGCTTGAAGTTCAACCCCGCTCCGGCGACGCGCACAAACTTGCCGAAGCGTTGCACGATCGCCGCCTTGGCCGTTGCCACCGTAAACAAGCCGGAAAAGAATGTGCCGATGCCGAAAAGGACCAGGAGAACGATAAGAACCGTCATGAAACCTTCCATGTTTGCCCTCCTTAAGAGGCGAATAGGGGTTCTGTTGATGACCGGATATTGGACCTCGACCCGCAGTGTAGCATTTCACCGGAGAGGTCACAATAGCGCGTAGTGCATAGGAGATTGGTGGTGTGGATTTGGTCGGCGCCCAAAAATGGCGTCCTTCTGGCGGCTCGATGTGGTCTGCCTGGCGCGGCAGTTTTTTCGCATGCGCAGCGAAGGGGCTTTATAATGGGTGGCCTGTTTTACTCACTTTTTGTTCGGGGGGATTGCCGCGGGCATGAAAGGATGGCACTGTGGATTTGCTCTTAACGGACCGGGAAGTGCGCGTGCTGGGGGCGCTGATCGAGAAGGAAATCACCACGCCGGATTATTATCCGCTGTCGCTCAACGCGCTGACCAACGCGTGCAATCAGAAGTCGAATCGCCATCCGGTGATGACGCTGGATGAGGCGGCAGTGCGGGAAGCGCTCGACTCCTTGGGCCATAAGTGGTTGGCGGCGCCCACCTCCACCGCCGAAAGCCGTGTGACCAAGTTCGGGCACCGTGCGCAGGAGGTCTTTAACTTTGACCGGCGCCAGACCGCGGTGCTGTGCGAGCTCATGCTGCGCGGCCCGCAGACGCTGGGTGAACTGCGCGCGCACGCCGAGCGCATGTATCGCTTCGACGATCTCGAGACTCTGGAGGCCACGCTGGTGAAGCTCAGCGAGCGCCAGCCGCCCCTGGTGAAAAAACTGCCCCGCCTGCCCGGCACCAAGGAACCGCGTTACGCGCAATTGCTGGCCGGTGAAAAACCGGACTGGGCTGCCATCGAAGAGCCGGTTGCGGTGGCCGCCTCGCAAGCATCGGACGACCGTATTGCGCGCCTGGAAGCTGAGGTGGCGGAACTAACTCGACAATTGAACGACCTTCAACAGCAGTTTGCCCAATTCAAAAAGCAGTTTGAGTGACGCACCGCCAACGGACAGCATCGCGTCCAATCCCATTGATGAAAGGAAAAGGGGGACCGGCAATCCCGTCCCCCTTGGTTTTTTGCTGCGGAGTGCGCGCCATGAACCCCGGTTAGAAAAAGGGAGTTGGTCCTGGCCGGTTGACCACCGTTTCCGCCGCGATCGTCAAGTCGGTACCACATGTCACCACGGTGCAAACGTTGTTGAGTGGCGGTGTCAGAAAGAGCCAGCCCTCCACGGAAACCACATTGTTCACAGCCAGCCCTGAAATGCTGTCCGGAGTGAAATTCGTAAAGGTTGTCCCCGAGGTCGTTTGTACCACAATATTGACGGGCGCCGGGATTGGGGGGGTGCTGGCCGTCGCCGAGGGGAGCACAAAGTAATTCGCGAAGGTGCTAAGTTGGAAGTTTAGATTGCTGGCATCGATCGCTGCCACCGAACCGGTAATCTGGCTCGGTTCAAGCGTAATACTGTTGGTGGTAAAGGTGGTCGCAGCGGGACCAGTCCACGAGGTGGGACCGCCTGATCCGCCGGTATTGGTTATTGATCCCGGGACGACAACGACTGAAACCTCCTGACCCACGACCAAGTCTCCAGAGTCGGCAAAGCTTAGCCCGCTGGGAAGCGTGAAGCTGCCGGAGTCAATGGCATAAGTGACGCCGGTAGGCGGAACGGTGACGGTGACCCGTTGCCCGAAGGGAAGCACATTGGGTGTGGGCGTGGGCGGCCCTTGCTGGACGATCATATCCATGAGTGTATTGCCGTTTGAGGTGCTGAGGCGGATGATGTTGCCTTCCACCATCGTCTGCCCAGCCGGCTGCAAGTACTTAACCTCGGACGCGAGCAAGGTTCCATTTGTCTGGAGGCTCACCTTGACTTTGACGATTTGCTGTGCGGCCAGGCAGGAAAATGTTTCAGTCGAGCAGGCGGAGCTGGGAAAATCACGGTAGGTAGTGTTGCTGCCCACGTCGATGGTGAAGTTCCAGCCATTGCCGGTCTGGAGGGCGAACTCGTTTGGGCTGGCGGTTGAGCTGACGGCTTGGATTGTCCCGGTCAAGCGGCCGAGGGGCGTGGAGGTCCCCGACGGAGGCGTGGGCAACTGCGAAAGCGTCACGCCATTTGTAGCTCCGAGATTCACGGAGAGATCTGGCTGGATGACCTTATCCAAGTGGATGTCGAGCTTGAACGCCACGGGTGAGTTCACGGACAGGTCGATAGGAAAAGGCGCTGTGGAGCTGGCGCCGGTACTAGGAAATGCCAGCGTCAAGGGCGCTGGAACCGGTGTGAGCTGGCACACGCTGTTGTTCGCGCAGCTCCCGATTGCGGCGCCCGAGCCGTTATAGATGGTGAGCTGCGAATTCCCCGAGAAGGTTACGCTTAGGCCGGTGTAAGTTCCTGGCGGCGCTGGCCCGGTCCCCAGAAAAGCCGAGTCGGTTTGAAGCTGGGTGACATTTACGGGGATCGGCTCGTTAATGCCATTGTTGCTGGGCAATAGCGAAACGCTTCCGCCTGACGAAGATGTCAGCGTGGCCGCCGAGATGCTCAGTTGGAAGAACAGCACCGTCACACCCGTAGGTGGCGTGTCGGTGACCGTCAGGCTGGCCAGGGCAGGGGTTATTGGTAAGGGGTTTGTGGCGTTTGGAGTAACCGAGGATTGGCTTCCACATCCTGGCATGAACAGGACCAAGACCGCGATGAAGATAAATAGCGCTGCTCTGCGCATCTTTGCCTCCTAGTGGCTATTGGCTATCAATCGGGAATTGCGGTTTCATATGCGAGCCAACTTCTAACTTCGCACATACCCCGCTTTTCTCCTTCCTGAGAAACCTTGAGGTGAAGGGAAGTTGCCCGTGCAGTACGATTTAACAACGATTTTACTTGGCGGCAGAACAGCTCAAGGGTTCTGGAATCCCATGCGGCCAGCCAACAAGCAGAGTTGGCGACATATTTACCGTTTCAGGTGCTCCTCATCTGTGATTTCGCTGCGCTCCATGGGGAGTCTCTTCTTCGCTGGGCAAGGAGAACTGTAGTAAAAGGCCATAGGCTTTCGCTGCATTTGGCCTCGTGATACGATTCCCGCACGGGGGGCTGAGGAAAATGTATGAATAAGTTCTGCTTGCTCGTAGGTTTGCTTGCGGCATTGGCGGGATTGGCTTGCGCAGGTGAGGATTATCCCTTGGGTCCGGACTCCCAACGCCAACCGGGAGTGCCCCAAGGCAAGGTGACGCATTACACCTTCGCCAGCAAGGATTCATTCCCCGGCACGGTGCGTGACTACTGGGTGTACGTGCCCGCTCAGTACACGCCGGAAAAGCCTGCCTGCGTGATGGTATTTCAAGATGGCAAGGGTTACATCAGTGAAGACGGCCGGGCGCGCATCCCGATTGTGTTTGACAATCTCATCGCCAAGCACGACATGCCGGTGACCATTGCGATCTTGATTGACCCGGGCGTCCTGAAAGCGCTCGCGCCGGGCCAGGCGGACCGGGTTAACCGCAGCTTCGAGTACGACGGCTTAAGTGACCGCTATGCCATGTTCTTGCTCGTCGAGATTCTCCCTGAGGTGGCGAAACACTATAACCTTTCCACCAATCCCGACGACCGCGCGATTTCCGGCCTGAGTTCCGGTGGGATTTGTTCCTTTACGGTTGCCTGGACGCATCCCGAGGCCTTTCACCGCGTGCTGAGCAACATCGGCAGCTTCACCGATTTGCGCGGCGGCGATGTCTACCCGGCGCTCATCCGCAAGACGGAGCCGAAGCCCCTACGGGTTTTCCTTCAGGATGGCAATCACGACCTCAACAACTTTGCCGGCGATTGGTGGCTGGCCAATCAATCCATGGCTTCCGCCCTCACCTTCGCCGGATATGACGTCAGGTTCGTGACCGGCGATAAGGATCACGACATGATCCAAGGTGGAGCCATCATGCCCGACGCCCTGCGCTGGCTCTGGCGCGATTACCCCCAGTCGATCGCGAAGCCCCGAATGCATCCCCTTGGCGATCGGCAAACGGGGTTCGTGGAAGTGGGTCCGGATTGGGAGTTGGTGAGCGACCCGCACAATGCTCCTCCCAGAAGCCTGGGCAGCACGATGTTTACCTTTGCCGGGGGGATTGCCTCACTACTTCAGCTACCTTCCGGCATCGCTGTGGACCAACAGGGTAATGTTTTCTACACCGAGCACCCGGGGAAGGTCATTTATAAAATTGATACGAATGGACATATTTCGACGTTTGTAGATAACGCCGACGTGGCGATGGGCCTGGCTGTGGGTCCAGATGGGCTACTCTACGCTTGCGAGAGGACGGGCATTGCCAGCTATGCAGCAAACGGGAAGAAGAGCATCAGAGCGCAAGTCGCACGTTGTTTGGACTTGGTCGCTACCCGCAACGGCGGGTTTTATTTCACGGGCCTCAATATGGCGAGTAGAGTTAGCTATGTTCCTCCAAGAGAAACGAAGGAACATAGCCTCCTAGGCCTTGTACCTGATGCGATGAGGGCCACTGCACCACACGGGATTCGCATGTCATCGGATGAATCAGTGCTTTACACCAGTCAGCTTGGGGAGAAATGGGTGTGGTCGTACCAAGTGCAAGCCGATGGCTCACTCGCCAACGGGGAGCCCTACTTCCGCATGGAGACGCTCGACGAATCTTCGGAAAGTGGCGCGTCCGGCATGGCCGTGGATAGCCAGGGACTGCTTTATGTGGCAACGCTCATGGGAATTCAGATTTGCGATCAGCAGGGAAGAGTGGTAGCGATCCTCAATGGGCCGGAACAGGCCGACCCATCCCAGGCACCCGTTTCCGGGATCGCCTTCGGCGGCCCGGAGCATGAATATCTGTACGCTGTGGTGGGAAACGAGATCTTCCGAAGGCACTTGGTGAGAAAACCACCTCAGCCCTGAATCACCCTCTATGGCGGGTAGTACGGGCGGTCAGTGAGCCACCGCGATCAATCATACGCGTCTGTGGGGGCGGTTCGCGAACCGCTCCTACCCAAACCGACCACAAGTCAATCGCATATGAGATAATTCGCAAACCGCGCTGCGTCGGCTCGCGGAGGTCGCCGTTAGTGTAACAACTCGTGTGCCGCGCGATTCCGCCCTACCGTGGCAATTTCACTTCATTTCCAGCGACCACCAACTTGGACTTCACGCCTCCCGCCGTGTCTCCCGGCTGGGCGCCGCCGACGAAGATGGTGTAATCGCCGGGTGCCACGACGTGGTCTCCTTTATCATTGACCATGCTCAGGTCGCGAGGCTTGAGGGTAAAGTTCAAATGCCCGTTTGCTCCCGGCAGCAAATGCACGCGCGCGATTCCACGCAAGGCGCGCGCCGGGGCGCCGGGAGTGGATGGAAATTCCAAGTAGAGTTCCGCCACCTCATCACCGGCGATCTTGGAAGTGTTGCGAACGTCAACCTGAACCGTGAGAGGATCTCCCGCCTTAAGCTGCGGCGCGGGGAGCTTGAGGTTCGAGTACTCAAACGTGGAGTAGCTTAATCCATAACCGAAGCCGTAAAGGGGCTTCCCTTGGAAGTAGCGGTAAGTGCGATTCTGCATGGAGTAATCTTCAAAGGGCGGCAATTGGTCAAGGGAAGCATAAAAAGTGACGGGCAGACGGCCAGCAGGATTATTGACGCCCGCCAATGTTTCCGCGATTGCCGTACCGCCTTCCTCGCCGGGGTACCACGCCTCCAAAACCGCCGCGGCATGTTGCTGTGCCCAATTCACCGCCAACGCGCTGCCGCTCATCAAGACGACCACCAGTGGTTTGCCCGTAGCCGCCAGCGCTTCCAGCAGTTTTTGCTGCGCTTCCGGCAATCCGATATCGGTGCGGTCGCCGCCCTGGAAGCCCGGCGCCTGGATGCGCATCTCTTCGCCCTCGAGATCCCGCGTGAGTCCCACGAACGCCACCACCCCATCCGCCTGCTGAGCCGCCTTTTCCGCTTCATCGCGCAGAACCCCGACGGGCAGTTGCCAGTTGAGCTTGACGTCGCCGGCGCAGAAGGGGGAGACGTGAACATATTCAACCTCGAACGCGTGCGGGTTCGTATCCTTGAAATTTACCTCGAAGGTGTTCGGCTCTGTTCTTTCCTGGCCCCAGAAGTCGGGAACGGGCAGTGTGGTGTCGAGAACAACCTGGGAGTCAAGATGGATGCGGAAAGTTTCCTTGCCACCGCCAAAGCCGAATCCCGGCTTTTGCACGCTAAGGGTGTAGGAACCTGGTCCGGGGGCCGTCAGCGTGCCGGTCCAACGCACGGCGAAAGCGTTCCTGGCAACCCCAGGCGCCGGAGCCGCCCCGTTCCAGTCAAACTGGATCTGCGGGTCCACGCGGGTAAGCACCGGCTTGCCGGAGAAGTCCGTGTTGGAAAAGTACTCCGCCTTCAGGCCCTCGGTGTTGGCGCCCGTCGCGGTATGGAAGGCCGTGCGGGGCACAGGAACCGGCAACTGTTCCAGGTAGGGAGAACCTTGCGCGTAAAGAACCTTCGCCTTGCCGGCAAAGAGTTTCCGCATCCCATCCACGGGGTAAACGGGATGAGACGGTTGACCATTGTAGCTGCCCTCCAGGGCCGCCAAGGACTCCGCATTGGGCCCAACCACGGCAATCGTTTTGAAGGTCGATTTGAAAGGCAGGATGCCATCCTGGTTCTTCAACAGCACCATGGACTCCCGCGCCGCCCGCAGGGCAAGGTGACGGTGCTGAGGTGAGTCATCCTCGGAGTAGGGAATCTGGTTGAAGGCAACCGCGCTCGGCGGATCGAACATCCCCATGCGGATGCGCGCCGTGAAGAGGCGCCGCAAGGAGGTGTTGATTTCGCTCTCTTTGATCAATCCGTCCTTCACCGCCTGCACCAGCTCCACGTACTCTTCGCCACAGGTGGTGTCTGTCCCGGCCAGAACGGCCAGGGCCGAGCCGTGTTCATTGTCCGGGGCGAATTTGTGACCCCCACTGATGTCTGCTATCGCGTCGCAGTCGGAAGTTACGTAACCCTGGAACTTCCACGCCTCACGCAAGGTGTCTTGGAGGAGAAACTTGTTGGCGCAAACCGGCACGCCGTTCACGGCGTTATAGGCGCACATAATGGAGTCCGCGTGGCCCTCCACGACGGTGGCGCGGAAAGCGGGTAAATAGGTGTCCTCGAGATCATGGGCCGAGATCTCCACATTGAACCGATGCCGCTCCGGCTCCGGTCCGCTGTGTACCGCGTAGTGTTTGGGTGTGGAGATGGCCTGGAAGTATTTGGGGTCATTCCCCTGTACGCCGGTTACGAAAGCAACACCCATTTTTGCGGTGAGGAAGGGATCTTCTCCGTAGGTTTCCTGCCCTCGCCCCCAGCGGGGATCACGGAAGATATTGATGTTGGGCGACCAGAAATCGAGACCAAAAAAGGTGTTGTGGTTTTTTTCCCGCTGCGCCTGGTTGTATTTGGCGCGCGCCTCAGTGGCAATCGTCTCGCCTTCGAGGTGAACGAGGTTGGTATCCCACGTCGCTGCCATGCCGATGGCCTGCGGGAACACCGTGGCATACCCCGAATTTGCCACACCGTGCAGCGCCTCACTCCACCAGTCATAGGAGGGAACACCCAGCCGGGGGATGGCCGGCGCGGCGTGCTGCATTTGCCGGACCTTCTCATCCAACGTCAGGCGCGAGATGAGATCGTCAACCCGCTTTTCGATGGGGAGGGAAGTATCCCGATAAGCGGGAGAGGGATTCTCGGGCTTGGTCTGGGCATTACCGGGCAGCATCAGTCCACACGTTATCATCAGGGCAAAAAACGTGCGTGCCATATAACGAATCGCCACTTGCTTGTGAGTCTGGTTCATGGGATTACTCCTTGGAAAATCCTTCTTGCGCTGCGGCCGAAACCGCACGGTGCCTCCGTAGTGTACGCGCATTCTTCAGGCGCAGCAAAAAGCACGGGATTCTGAGCGCATGGAATGCGCCGCCACGCCGTCGCCGCCATAGTGGCCGAAGTTACCGCCATGCGTCAACTGGTTCGGATTATGGGTAGTGGTGTTATTTGACGTGGCAAGGCCATCTTGGCCGTGACCGTTCACGGGCGGGACGCCCGTGGCACTTCCAAAAGACACGATTATGCGCAGAATCTTATTTTGAATTCGAGCCCTGACTTTGAGGGCATATGCTACGATGAATGGGTGAAAACGCCCCTTCACAACTTTAGTATGCAAGGACTGCACACCGCCATAGATGCTAAGCGGCGCGCTCGCGGGTTAACCTGGGCCGAATTGACGAATGAGATCAACAAGCCTTTTGCCGGCACGCCCTCGATACCCATCAGCGTCTCAACGCTGAGAGGTATGTTGAACAAGAGTTCGGTAACCAGCACTGTTGTACTTCAGATTCTCCGATGGCTAGGCCGGACACCAGAGAGTTTCCTATCTGGAGGCACTGCTGCTCCACGACCGAGCGAAACCCTACCCGAGCCTGGACCAGGTCGTATCCTCCGCTTCGACACGGGTGCAATGCACGCTGCGCTCGACGCGGAACGCCTCAAGCGGGGAATGAAGTGGAAGCAAGTTGCCGAAGAACTTCCAGGCTTCACTCAGAGTATGCTCACCAACCTGGCAAAGGGTCCGCTGATCGGCTTTCCCAGGGTGATGCTGATTACCCAATGGGTAGGGCGTCCAGCCGCAACTTTCGTGCGCGTTCATGACCGTTAAGCTCGTATGCCAGATCTCCGTGCTGTTGGCCAGACCTTGGACAAGCTCCCCTGAAGACCGAAAATCAAATTGAGACACCACGCCTGCTTGCCGGCCAATGGCTTCTTGACCGAGGTTCTATACTGAGTGTGTGGGGTGTTTTGCGCCAACGGTATGCCAAATTTGCACAATTCGGAGTCGCCTTTCCCAACGGATGCTGAGAGGTTTCGCTTGACGGGGGGCATGAGCCGATCCTGGAGAATCAAATCCCTGCGCGCGCAGCTAACGCCGTTTTGCTGGGCCGTGCTGGGAATAGCCTTCATTACCTGGGCAGGGTTGCGTTTAGGCCTGAACCCGCTGACGGCCGGCTTCCTCTATCTGATTATGGTGGTGCTGGCGTCAGCCTATGGGGGATTCTGGAGTGGCACGCTGACCTCACTGGTGGCGACGACGTGTTTGGACTTCTTTTTTATCCCGCCTGTTTTCCACTTCGATGTGAATGATCCCATGGATTGGGTGGCGCTTGGCGCCTTTGAGTTTACCGCTCTGGTCATCACCTTGCTGCAACAGCAGACGCAATCTAAAGCCACGGAGGCTGCGGCGGCACGGCTAAGCAATGAAAGACTGTTTTACGCAGCGCGAGGGATTCTGCTGCTTGGCAGGACGGGTGACTTGGGAGAGCGAATTGTTTCTTTGATTCGCGGAGAATTCGAGCTTCGAGGAGTGGCTCTATTTGATGCGCCTTCGGCGGGGATCTTCGTGAGTGGGGATTGCGCGCCCCAGGCGGAACAGGGTGCTCGAGACGCGTATTTTCAGAATTCGGACTCCTTCGACGCGGCCACTCAAACCCGATACTGTGCCTTGCGCGTAGGGTCGCGGCCCGTGGGCGGCTTGGCTCTATGCGGTTTCACCATGCCCGCCGTCGTGGCACAGGCGATTGCCTCGCTGTGCGCATTGACTCTGGAAAAGTCCCGGTCATTGGAAAAGGAGACGCGTGCCGAGGCCGCCCGTCAGGCTGAGCAGCTCCGCACTGCTGTGGTCGAAGCTTTGGCGCACCAAATCAAAACCCCTCTCACCGTCATTCAAGCAGCGAGCTCGAGTCTGCCGGCGCTGGGAGACCTTTCCCAGACGCAAGCCGAACTGGTAAATGCTATCGACGAGCAATCCACAAAACTGAATGATCTGGTCACCCGCCTCCTCGGTGCCGCGGACCTGCAAAGCGCTAAAATCGAACCCAAACTGGCGCCCGTTTTGCTTTCTGACTTGGTAAAGGCGGCTATTGGCAGCGTGGAGGATCAAGCCCAGCGCGCGAGGTTTCTTGTGACTGTCGAGGGCGAAGAAGCTTATGCCTTGGCGGACGGCAAGCTCATGGTCATTGCCTTCACCCAACTTGTCGATAATGCCGTGAAGTATTCCACCCCGAGGACGCCGATTACCGTCAGGATAACGGTGGACACGAAGGAAATCAGCGTGCGCGTGCAGAATCAGGGCGGCGTGATTGCACCCGTCGACCGGGAGCGCATTTTTGAGAGATTCTATCGCTCGCCCGAGGCACGGCGGGGACCCACAGGGACGGGATTGGGACTCTCGATCGCCAAGAGAATCGTCGACGCACATCACGGGCGCATTTGGGTGGAGAGTGGAGAGTCGGAAGGAACAGTTTTTAGTATCGTCCTGCCGCGGGCGCCCGGCGATGGGCGAGAGATCGCGCCGAGTGCTGGTCCCTTGCCTGAGGATTGAACGAAAGACTCCGGTTAGCCAGGATTTCTCACCTGGAATGATGCGGTGATCCTGTGCCACGGGCGTCCCGCCCGTGCTCTGGCATGGCCAGGATGGCCATGGCACATTCCGGTTGCGGCTCCGCCGCCCTGCATTGCAATATCGTGATTTCTTGTTTTCTTGACAAGAATTGGGCGACGCGCCAGGGGATGATGCGGCGATCATGTGCCACGGCCAGGTCCGCCATGGCACATTCCGGTTGCGGCTCCGCTGCATTGCGCAGCGCGGGCCATTTCTGGCCCTCAGGCTCTTTCGCTTGGGCGCGGGGGGTGTGCATCCGCCGGGTGGCGCACCCATCGGGCGCGATGTATACGCCATCCTGCCAAGATGTTTTTTCCTCCCGGCAGGGAGAATTTCCGCCGCCATGGCTTAATCCCTGAATTCTTGAATGTAGCCTCTTTCAGCTTGACAAGCGTGATAGCCGTGCCATACTAGTTTGTGAGGCCAGTGGAAGAAGCCCGCTTGAGAGTGCGGTCGCAGCAGCTACCGCCTTTCTCGTTCTGGCTGTGGCGCCATGGCGGTAGGAAGCAAAGGCGGAAGATGGAGCCGCTGGAACACGATGATGAGTACGATCGTACCGCCGCAGTTTGGGTCGATGTGTATGAAACAAAAAGAGTTAACGATGATAAGCGAGAATTTTGTAAAAAGCTATGTCATTGAAAAGAAGGTTGTTAGTAAATTCAGGAGGGGCAAGGGCAACAAGAAAAAAGGGGGCCAATATTTGACGAGCGAAGCCTGAATGTCATTGACAACAAACAGAAACGGAAATGGTGGTTTTCCGGCTTGAGAGGATGTTGATGAAAATACACGATTTATAATCTGTCTGAGAGGATGTTGATGAAAACAAAGCTAGTTGTTCGCCGGGATGAACCGGCAGGATGCAGAACGGGGACGAGTTGCTCCACCTGCTGGGCATTCACCCCAAGGCTACGCGCACATCGCCACCGCCAGAATATCCGGGCCTTTCCGCTTGGGCATGTGGGTATAGCCAAACCATTCCCAAGCAAATGCGGTCGCCAGAGCCACCATGGAAATCTGCCTCCTGCCGGGCACGGTTCCATTGCCCAAGGTTCCCGCTTGAACTGAACGGGCAGAGAGGTTAACCTTGCCCTGGAAACGGCGGACGAAGCTGAAACTTGAAGAACGGTGGAACGAGGAGCAAACGATGCGGGCCGAACAATGGGAGCAATTCAAAGCCGCGGCAACATTCCAGAAGACTGATCGCGTGCCGATTTCCCTCATCATGGACAGTCCCTGGATACCGGGATATCTCGGCATTCAGCATATTGATTATTACTTCGATCAGGATGTCTGGTTCCAATCCAACCTCAAAATCGTGAAGGAATTCCCCGAGCTTACCGTGTTCCCTTCCTGGTGGGTGGAATATGGGATGGCCATTGAGCCCTCCGCCTTAGGGGGCAAGGTGCGGTTCCCGGCGGATCAAACTCCCTCGGAACTGCCGATGTTGTTTCACTTGGAGGATCTGGATCAACTTCCGGAGATTGACCCTCAGACCGACGGCCTCATGCCCGCCGCGCTCCGCCAGTACCGGCTGCAGAAGGGCCGCATCTTTGCTGCCGGGTACACCATTCCCATGGTTGCGGCGCGCGGCCCGCTGGCCTTGGCGGTCTTTTTCCGCGGCCTGACCCCGTTTATGATGGACATCACGGATAACCCTGCCGGCGTGCACAAGCTGCTGACCCATACCACGAACGCCACCATCCAATGGCTCAAGGCCCAGGCGGAGGCGGTGGGCGATAGTGTGCAAGGTATCCTTGTCCTCGACGACATCGTGGGCTTTCTCTCCCGCAAGCATTACCAGGAGTTCGCCCACCCTTACCTGCAAAAGGTTTTTTCCAGCTTTCCCTCCTCCTGGGTGAAGGTGTACCACAACGACGCCCGCATCGATCCCTTCCTGGAAGATTTGGCCGATGTGGGCTTTGACGTCCTGAATTGGAGCCACAAACTGGATATCAACCAAGTTCGTAACAGGACGGGAGGTAAGATCTGCCTGATGGGAAACCTGGCGCCGCTCGAAATCGGCGTCCGTGGCGCGCCCGAAGAGGTGAGAACAGCCACGCGGAATCTGCTGCGCCAGGCGGGCAGGGAAGGTTTCATCCTTTCGGTGGGCGGCGGGGTCAGCCCGGGAATGCCCGGGGCCAATATCCGCGCCATGATTGAGGCGGCCACGGAATTCGGTTCGCCCTAGATGCCGATCCCCGGGCGTGGGCAGCCTATAGAGAAGACGATGCGGGGCGCCGCGCGGCGTTAGGCGCTTAATAGCAGCTTATAGCCCACCCAGGGTTCGGTGATCAGGAATTTGGGCTGGGCGGGATCAGCCTCGATCTTCTTACGGAGCTGTTTGATGAACGCCCGCAGGTACTCGTAATGTTCGCTGTGCTCGGGCCCCCAAACCGCGCTCAGGATTTCCCGGTGGGGGATGGGTTTGCCGGGATGAGTGGCGAGATAGTGCAGGACCTCAAATTCCTTGGGCGTAAGCCGTACGTTTTTCCCTTCCACGGTTACGCGCCGCTCGCGGAAGTCGATCTCGGCGCCATCCAGGGTGACCTTATGGGGCCCCGATTCCAGGGAAGCCACACTCCGGCGCAGGGCGGAGCGAATCCGGGCGAGCAATTCCGGCATGCGGAAGGGTTTGGTGATGTAATCATCCGCGCCCGCATCCAGACCGGCGATAATATCCGCTTCCATGTTCTTTACGGTGATAATAATAATCTCTGCTTCCGACACGGCGCGGAGCGTCCGGCACAGTTCCATTCCATCCACTCCGGGCATGCTCAGGTCCAGAAGGACCAGGTGGTATTGCCGGTCTTTCATCATCTCCAGGGCTTCTTCACCACAGGCAGCGGTATCCACTTCATACCTCGCCGCACTCAGCGAGGCGCGCAGGACGCGGCGGATTTGGGGGTCATCATCTACAGCTAGAATTCTGAAATCCATGTGAGTAGCCCTCCTTTCGGCAAAGGGCTCACGACCATGTCAGGCCGGGAAGTCCGCATATAGCAAGTGCGGCGGGACAGGGCAATGAGGGTAAGCCATCCTTGCTCATATCCAATCTATGCTGTTGTCAATGAAGAATGCATAAGTTGTTCATAAAGAAATCATGAGGAATCGCCATGGTTTTCTTATAGAAAGCGTGGTAAGAAAACGGGAGACAAAGCAGCAGAATTGAGGGTCGTCAAAATCGGCCTACGAGTGGGTGGCACGGAAAGGGGCGGCATCCTCTCTCTGTTGCATGAGATTCTGCCAGCGTCGGGTCGGGGTGGAGAATGGAAACAGGCTGGTTCATGATCCATTGCTTTTGGCTGCGGCCACATCCTTACGCATGGGAAGAGACCATCAGCCCCCACTCATTTTGCCAGCGACACAACGCATCCGCCGGCGACGATGAGGGCTCCTCCTAGCAGGATCATCGGTGTGGGTTTTTGGCCGAACCCGAACCAAGAGATCAATTGCGCCACCACGAAGAAATAGGCAACGTACACGCCCAGGAGCCGCCCGAAGTCCCAAGCCGGCGCGTTCACCGTGTATCCGTAAAAGGTGAGGACCAGACCGCCGAGAACAAAGAAGAGGGCGGCCCGCGGGTGCGTTGGGCTGCGCAGTCCCACCCGCATCAAAGCATCACCCCCCGCTTCCAGGCAGGCGGCGCATAGCAACACTACCATGGCTAAACTGTAACGCAAAGGAAGCTACCTCCTTGATGGACTGATCGCGCGGCATCTCCGCGGGTTGACCGCCCCACAACCACATCTGGCGAATCCGCGGTTGGCGAATCCGGCAATGACATGCGAGACCTCAGCGCTTGACAAATTGAGTTTATCCATTACCAACCGTGAATTCCTATGTTATTTGCCCTGGACCGCGCCAGGTAAAAGCGAGGCCCGTGCGATGCTGCGCTTTTTTCCTGCCGCCATTTGGCAGTATACCTTGAGATCTCTGCCCCGGTGCTATTCGAAAATCTTTTGAGCGAGAGCAGCGAACGTGACGACGGCGTGCGCATATAGGCAAGCCGGGAATATCCAGGGGCGTTGGTTGTCCCGTGGCGATTCGAGCCTATCAAAGATCTCCACATCCATCAGTGATATCTATTCCCATTCAAACAAAAACCTTCCGTTATTCCCAAAATCCTTATCCGCTCTTTATGACTTGTTCACAAAGGACACGATATCTTCTGCATCGGGATGCGCCTCAAACATTCGGGCAGCAGGCAAGTAGGAAGCTCCACGCTTTGCTGAGGAACCTGATTTGAGGCACTTCACCAGGCGGGGTCACGCACATGCTGAAACAAACTCGGGTCCGGCATCGTATGAGCTTTGACTATCTCGAGGGCTTTCTCGAGGTCGCCAAGGTGAGGAACTTTTCTCGCGCTGCCTCCGTTCTTTATCGCACCCAACCCACGCTGAGCCAGCAGATTCAGCGGCTGGAGAGGGAATTCGGGGGAAAGCTTTTCGACCGCGATTTCAAAGCGGTAAGACTCACGCAGGCCGGCGCCACGCTTCGCCGCTACGCGGAGGAATTGCTGGCCCTCCGCACCGAGGCCCTGGACGCCATCGGTCAGATCAAGGAGCACCCCCGCGGCAACCTGCGCATTGGCACTAATGACGCAACCTGTCTCTACGTCCTGCCCAATGCCCTGGCGGGTTTTCGGCGCCTCTATCCCCAGGTGCAAGTGAACATTTATAGGAATTTCAGCCACAAGATACTGGAGAAGATTCAAGAAGGGAATCTGGAGATTGGCATCGTTTCCTTGCCCCGCACCGTGAAAGGGCTGGAGATAATCCCGATTTTCTCGGGAGAACTCAAAGTGTTGTTGCCTGCCGATCACCCCTTGGCGGAGAAGGATGAAATCTCGCCCGCGGAAGTTTCCTTTTACCCGTTACTCCTGCCCAAGACCGGAAGGACGCGCAAGATGATCGAAGACCTCTTGCGGCCCTACAAGAAGACTTTACAGGTTTCGATGGAGTTGGCGAGCGTGGAGATCATCAAGAAATATGTTTCCGCCGGCATTGGCATCTCTCTGCTTCCGGAAGCATTTGCGCAGACCGAAGTGGCGGCCGGAACCCTCAAGTTGGTCCCCCTGCAAGGGGAGAAGCTTTATCGCGAGCTGGGATTGGTGTACCGGCGCGGGAGTCCCTTGTCACTGCCCGCCAAGGCATTCGTGGATATTGTTCAGATCTCCGTTGATGCTCCCCAGGAGGCTCTGGCCGCTTCCGTCAGCTAATAGGGCAGAGTCAAGATTCGGTGGCGAGGCCTGCCCCGCGCGGGCAGACCTCCGCTAGGAGGTTCGCCGCCGCACCCCCCAGCGAAACCACAGCATCTCCTAATCGATATTCAAAGAGACTTTGCCGATGGCGCATCACCATTACACCTTGCAGCATTTTCACGGGAGGGAGAAAGGGGCGGATCGCGTGGCCGTATCCTTCTCACTCCGCCACCAGCGCCCGGCGAAGCGATGGGGAAGAGCCATTGAGAATGTTTAGTCAAGCGATAAAAGGAATGACTACTGTAGGCTCTCACCGCTTCCCCAGCGCCATGGCATGCATAACGTAAACCAATGAGGTCTTTCTAAAATCCTTATGGTGCGTTTATGCCTTCTTCATGCGGGATACCCTATCTTTCGATATGTAAGGGCGATTGCTCGCCGCAACCAAATTGCTTCAACAGATAGGAGGTACGTTCCCATGACCCATACAAGGGTGGGTGAAATGAACCTTACGCAGGCCAAGCTGCACCCATTCATATTGCACGGGAAAGCTGCTTTCGCGGGGGCGCTAGCGGTTTTGTGTTGTTTCTTGATGAGCTTCAGTTTCGCCAATGCCGCACCAGCACTTGGTGATCTCCGCGGATTTACGCGCAGTGATCAGGGAGCGCCACTTCCCGGAGTGCAGGTGTTGGTGCACAGCGTGAAAGACAACGCCGACTACAAAGCCGTCAGCGATCAGCAAGGAGCATACCTGGTGGAAAACCTCAAGCCGGGGCGCTACCAATTGAAGGCGGCCAAGGATGGAATGGCTGGTCCCGAGGTGACGACCGTCGACCTCCGGCCGCAAGAAGATCTGCGCGTTGACATGACGCTGGTTTCTTCGCTCAATGGAACGATCTCGAACCTCACGGCTGATTCACAAACGCCCGCGACGCCCGCGAACATGAGTTCTGCTCCTCTTACCGATCGCGAGAAGATGTTGCTCGATCGCCTGGACCGGCTGGAGCAACGCCTGGAAGCGATGGAAGCCAAGGATGCCAAGGTGCAGACCCCGGCTGCCACCCCGGTTGCCACTGTGGCCCAACCCGCGCCGGTTGCCACTGTGGCCCAAACCACGCCGGCGGCTTCACAGCCCAAAACCAACGCGGCAACGGCTCCCGCGGCTCAACCCGCACCAGTGACCTCAGCCAGCACAGGCGCCAAAGTGACTGCCCCACCCATTAAGCACGTTCTGCTGGCTTCGCTCGAGGGCGCAATTGGAATCAAGTCCGCGGAAAAGCCTCCGGCATTTCCCGTTCCCCCGGCCAATGGGCAAGCGGCAGCGGCGCCCGCGCCGGCGCCAGCCCCTACGCACGTCCTCCCGGAAGCTTTGGAAGCCCCTGACCCCGCTCCCGCGGTGGACAATGTCACTCCGTTCGCCTACGCCGACTTTACCTGGATGAACGGCAACTCGCGCAACAAAGACACGGTGCTGGACACCAAATTCTTCACCCCGGAAGTTCGATTCGATACCAACTTCATGCAGTCCCTCAATGAACCCATCGATCACACGTTGGGCGGCGCGACGGAGTCCTTTCGGTCCGGCGAATTTCAGATAGAGCAGATCAGCGTCGGCGGTAACTTCCACTGGCAGAACGTACGCGGCAGGATTCTGACCATGGACGGCTTATTCGCCACCACCACCCCGCGCAATGACGCCAGCGCTGGCGTCGGCCAATGGGATGTCCGAGGGGCCTATAAATACGTCTCGGAGGCTTGGGGTGGGTATGCCTTCAATGTGAACCACGGGCTGAACGTCGATGCCGGAATCTTCGTCTCCTACATCGGCCTGTTCAGCTACTACAACTTCGACAACTGGACTTACCAACCGTCCTTTGTGTCTTCCAATACGCCATGGTTCTTCAATGGCTTGCGCATCCAGTGGTTTCCCACGAACAAGTTGAAGATCGAGCCCTGGATCATTAACGGTTGGCAGTCGTATAACCGTTACAACGGCCACCTGGGTCTGGGAGGCCAGCTTCTGTGGCGGCCCAAGGAGTGGTTCTCGCTTGTGGCGAATCAATATGGGTACGGTCAAGATAATTTGGGTGTCCCCTATGTTCAGCGTATCCACACGGATGATAGCATCGAAGTTAAATACTTTGACCATCCCAAGGCCAAATACATTGACAAGGCGGCCTTCTCCTTCACTGGAGATTTGGGCTGTCAGTACGGCCCCGGCTACCGGTGCACGGGTGGAGCCACCAAGGATTCGTTTGCGGGTTGGATGGCTTACAACCGGATCTGGTGGGGACACGACAGGTATGGCCTCACGTATGGCGGCGGTCAGATGGATAATCCCGGCCGCTATCTTACGCTGCTGCCACCGATCAATGGCGCTGATGCCATCTCCGGCTCACCTTATTTCACCGAGAATCCCGGTCAAACGGCCAAAATGTGGGATACCACGCTCACTTTCCAGTACATGCCCAAAGAATACATCACCTGGTGGGTAGAAGGCGGGTATCGCAACTCGAACGTCCCGTATTGGACCGGCCGGCACGGGATTACCCCTCCGGGCGGAAATACTGGGTCTCCCGCAGACTTCGTTTGCGCCAGCGGCGCATCGTCCGGGGCTACCGATTTACCCGACGCGGAAGCAGCTTGCGGCGGCGGTATCGGCAGCGTCTGGTTCCCGGATCTGCGCAAAACCCAGAGTGCCCTCAGCGCTGGGATCATGGTGAAATTCTAGGTTTGGACAACCAGCGAAGGGAAGTCAGAGACACCCTCTGGCTTCCCTTCCCAACCCCAAAGCACGAGAAACAGAAAGTAAGGAAACAAGCTTCACTGGGCTAACGCCATGCGTCGGAAAGCAACAAGCATGAACCAAAACTATTTATCGCTGCTAAAACAAAAAGTTCACGCTGGTCCCAAAATCCTTATCCGTTCCTTATGCCTTGTTCACAGAGGTCAGGATAAGTTGTTTCGAGATGCAGCAACAACGTAGCGACAAAATCCAAGCGTCAATCGGGAATTGGGTCTTTCAGCATACATGAAAATATCGGGGCCCCGCAAAACTCGCACTCGCTGTCCAGCCCGCCAGGAATGGCCTGCGGCGGTGTGGAGATTTGCCAGGGCCGGCAGCAGTGTTTTGGCACTCGGTGCCCTGTGGTTGCTGGCCGGGAGTTGCCTGGCAATTGAACCCCCGTTGCCGGCGCTACAGGGGAACACGAGTGCCTTCCCCGTGCACGGCGCCACGGCCGCTAACACTGGGGGCAATCCCCGCTTTGACCTCGTGATTGTTGAACCCCAGGGCTGGGGACCGCGGGGTTATCGATATCGAATTGTTCTCGAATCCGCCACTCGGGGCGCCGAGAGTTCGCTCGACCTGGCCGCCGGTGAAGGCGGGTTGCTGGTCACGGCTCGCGACGTCGATGGCGTCGGCAATGACCTTGACCTGATTATCAAGACCGCGCGGTCATTCGCCCCCGTGGGGATTTGGCTCAACGACCACCACGGGGGTTTTACCAAAGCTGATGCCAGTGTCTATGCACCCTCGATCTGGAACGAGGTTGCATTCGTGCTTTGCCTCCACTCGCCGGATACATACCAGGGAGCCATTCTGTTGTGGCACCTATCCGACCTTCATCCTTCCACGCAACGCTGCCCGGTCGAGCGCTGGGTACGCCAGGGCTTGGTCGAGCTGGCGGAACTCCATGTGCCCTCGCGCCTGACGGTAGATCCGCAACACGCCCGGGGCCCACCTTCTTCCCTCTTCTTAACGCATTGCTAATCAATTCTTGGTCACCAGCAGCGCAGAGGCTTTGTTCAAACTTGGCCGGCCTCGACGTGTAAGCAGCGCCAAGCCAAATGTTCTGATGATGGAAAAGCTTTCGAATGTCCGCCGACGCGGGGATGGGACTCGTATATGAAAAGCAAAGATGGGCAAATCAGTCTTCTCCTTATTTCGCTCCTCACCGTGCTAACACTGAGCAGTTGTAGCAAAGTGCATGGGGACGATACGGCGGCTGAGGCCCCGCCTCCTCCCAAGGTGATTCCCGGCGTGGACGTCACCTTCTTCGAGGTGGAGCACCCGGAGCAGTATCCGATCGTAACGGCGACGCAATACCAAGCCCCAGCGGAATTGGTGGCCACCGGGGTTGTGCTTCCGGATATCGCGCGGAGTGTCCCCGTGATTACGCTGGCCTCCGGCCGCGTGGTCGACATCCGCGCACGCCTTGGCGACACCGTGCAAAAGGGTCAGGTCCTGCTGCGCGTGCGCAGCGATGATGTGGCGGGAGGTTTCGACGCCTATCGCAAGGCCATCGCCGACGAGCTTTTGGCGCGCAAGCAGCTAATTCGAACCAAGGACTTGTATGAACACGGCGCCATGGCGGAGCAGGACCTTGAGGTCGCGCAAGACGCCGAAGATGACGCCAAGACCACCCTCGATACTGCCACCGAGCACCTTCGGCTCCTGGGCAATGATCCCGACAAACCCAAAGGCGTCGTGGACATCCTGGCGCCCATCTCGGGCGTGATCACGGATCAGGAAGTGACCATCGCCGCGAGTGTACAATCCTACTCATCGCCGAACCCCTTCACGATTTCGGATTTAACCACCGTATGGATCGTATGCGACGTCTACGAAGGCGATATGCGCAACGTGCGTATGGGCGAAGCCGCCAAAATCAAGCTGAACGCCTTTCCGGACATGGTTCTCAGTGGCAGGGTTAGCAACATTGGAGCCATTCTCGATCCCAATATTCGCACCGCCAAGGTTCGCCTGGAAGTACCCAACCCGAACGAGATGATGCGGCCCGGTATGTTCGCCACGGCCACCTTCTACAGCTTGGAGAAGTTCACGTACACGTCCGTGCCGGCCTCAGCGATCCTGCATCTGCATGATCGCGACTGGGTCTTTATTCCGGAGCAGGGAAAATTCCGCCGGACGGAAGTCACCAGTGGCGCACAGTTGCCAAATGGGATGCAGGAGATTCTAACCGGGCTGCGGCCCGGCCAGCAGGTCGTGTCGAATGCGGGCACCATTCAAAACGCCATCGACAATGAGTAATGCGGGACTCGGAGGCCAAAGGGAAAAACGATGATTCGCAGAATCGTTGAATTCGCGCTGAATAACCGGTTCGTCGTGATCGCCGCTGCGCTCTTGGTGGTCTTCGCCGGGATGCTGGCCTTTCACGACATGCCCGTCGAGGCCTATCCGGATATTGGGGACAATTATGTGTCCATTATCAGCCAGTGGCCCGGGCGTTCCGCCGAGGAAGTTGAGCAGCAGGTTACCATTCCCATCGAAATTCAGATGGGCGGAATTGCGCACCTCACGCAGTTGCGATCGGAGTCCCTCTTTGGCCTCTCCTACATGACCCTTATCTTTGATGACTCATCCATAAACGACTGGAACCGCGCGAAAGTCCTCGAACGGCTCACCCTGGTTTCGGTGCCTTCCGGCGTCCAGCCGCAAATAGGCACGGATTGGAGCACCACGGGGCAGATCTATTGGTACACGATTCGAAGCACCAATCCCAGTTACGACCTGATGGAGCTAAGGTCCATCGAAGACTGGACCCTGTATAAGGAATTCAAGTCGGTTTCAAACGTTGTTGACGTCAGCGACTTCGGAGGCACCGCCCGCGAATACCAGATACGCGTGGACCCGAACAAACTGGTTTCTTACGGATTGAGCATCGGGCAGGTGGAACAACAACTGGAAATTAACAATGTCAACGCCGGTGGAAGCTTTGTGGAGACGGGCTTGCAGCAGATGAACGTCCGCGCACTCGGACTCTACCGCAACCTTCAGGATATCGAGCAGACGGTCTTGACCACAAAAAGTGGGACGCCAATTCGCATCAAGGACATCGCGGCCGTCGAGATGGGCCCCAGAATTCGATTGGGGCACATGGCCAGAGCCACCCATCGTGCGGATGGAGTGATCGTGGATGAACCGGACGTTATCCAGGGCAGCGTGCTGATGTTAAAAGGCGCGGAAGAAGGCCCCACGCTCGAGGGAATTCACAAGAAGGTGGATCAGCTCAATAACCGCATCCTGCCGGAGGGTGTGAAGCTCATTCCCATGCTGGACCGCAGTGATCTCCTTCATTTTACCCTGCACACGGTGCTGCACAACCTCGGCGAGGGGATGATTCTGGTCACCATCATCCTACTTTTGTTCCTGGGCAACGTTCGCGCCGCCATCATCGTTGCTCTCACGATTCCGTTCTCCTTGCTCTTCGCCTCCATTTGGCTGGATTTGAGCAAGATTCCCGCCAATCTTCTGTCATTGGGCGCATTGGATTTCGGAATGGTTGTGGATGGCGCGGTGGTCATGGTAGAGAACATCGTTCGGCACATGACCCGACATCAAAACGGTAACGGACATAAAACAACCGGGGAGTCCATCCGGGAGGCGGCGCATGAGGTCCAACGCCCCGTGTTCTACGCCATCGCCATCATCATTACCGCCTATATGCCGATCTTCACGCTGCAACGCGTGGAAGGCAGGCTGTTCCGGCCGATGGCCTGGACAGTAGCGCTCGCCCTTCTCGGCGCCTTGACCTACTCGATCCTTGTTGCACCGGTTCTGAGCAGTTTGTTGTTCAGCAAGGGAGTCAAGGAATGGCGGAATCCCGTGATGGCATTCTTAATCGCTCGCTATCGCCACGCTGTTCGCTGGGCCGTCGAGCATCGCATGGTGACGATCGGAGCGGGCCTGATCGGCCTACTTGTGGCCCTGTATCTAACGTTCAGCGGCGTGATCGGCGCGGAGTTCTTGCCCCATCTTGATGAAGGGGCCATTTGGGCCCGCGGGGAGATGGCGAACAGCACCAGCCTTACGGAGGGGGAGCGCTTTACCACCCAATCCCGCTACGTCTTTGCCTCGTTTCCCGAAGTCACCACGGTGGTCTCGCAAGTCGGGGCGCCCGACGACGGAACCGACACAGGAGGGTTCGGCAACACGGAGTATTTCGTGGACTTGAAGCCCAAGGAGCAATGGCGGCCCGTTTTTCATCAGGATAAAGATGCACTGATCGCGGCGATGAATCGCGAGCTGCAGAAGTATCCGGGGGCTTTCTGGAATTTCTCCCAGCCCATTGAAGATAACGTGGATGAGACGCTGACCGGCACGAAGGGCGGACTGGCGGCCCAGCTTTACGGGCCCGATTTGCACGTTCTCGAGGAAAAGGGTGAAGAGATCAAGAATGTTATGGCGCAGGTTCGAGGAATCAAAGATCTGGGGCTGCAACGCGATACGGGCCAGCCCAATCTCGATCTCACCGTCGACCGTCAAGCGTGTGCGCGGTTCGGGATCAATGTGGCGGACGTACAAGATGCCATCCAAACGGCCGTCGGTGGGTTTCCCATCAGTCAAGTCCTGCAGGGAGAGGCCACCTACAACTTAACCGTGCGTTACCAGAAACAGTATCGTGATACGAAAGAGGCGATTCAGGATATTCGCATTCTCTCCCCTTCCGGCGAGCGTGTGTCCCTGGCGCAAGTGACTAAAGTGCAGGTCAAGGATGGCGCCTACGACATCTACCGCAACAATAACTCGCGCTATGCTTCCATACGGTTCGAGGTGCGTGACCGGGATCTGGGGTCCACCGTCCGGGAAGCCATCGCCAAGATCGACCAGTCTGTGAAGTTGCCGCGAGGCTATCACCTCGACTGGGTGGGGGAATTCGAAAGCGAGGTGCGAGCCGAAGCCAGATTGATGGTGATCGTTCCGATCACCATCCTGCTCATCTTCATTATTCTCTACAGCATGTTTCGGTCGGCCAAATGGGCCCTGCTTATCTTGGCCACGGTGGCTATGGCACGTGTCGGGGGGCTGCTGGCTCTTTTGTTGACCCATACTTTCTTCAGCGTCGCCTCGGGCGTGGGTTTCCTGGCGCTCTTCGGGGTGTCGGTACAAACGGGCGTCATCATGCTGGAATACATCAACCAGCTACGGGCCAGAGGATATACTGTCCTGGATGCGGCGGTGGAAGGGGCAGTCCTGAGGCTCCGCCCCATCATGATGACCATGCTCGTTGCGACATTCGGACTCTTGCCCGCGGCTTTCTCGCACGCCATTGGATCCGATTCGCAGCGGCCGTTTGCCATTGTCATCGTCGGCGGACTTATCGCCGACCTGACAATGAGCATCTTCATTCTGCCGACCATCTATGTTTGGGTTGCGCGCGACAACGACACGCTGCCGGAAACGGAGGCACATTAAGTTGGAAGCTAATCGAACCATTCAGAACTCTAGGAAAATCTATGCCCACTTGGCCGTTTGCGCGGGGCTATGTATTCTGACCACCTCCCTGGCATTTGGCCAGGCTACCCACGGGCCCGTGAGGATCACGCTGGACGAGGCCATTCAGATGGCTATCCAACACAATCACAATTTGCGGGCTATGCGAACCACCATCCAGCAAAGCCAGGCGGAGGAGGTCACGCAAGGCCTGCGCCCCAATCCCACCCTCTTTGGGGACTGGGAGTATTTGCCTCTCGGCGCGCCTTCGCATCAGAACCCGTCCGTATATCCAGGGGTGTCCACCGGCGCTTATCTGGACAACAACACGGAAGGCGACATCGGCCTCAGCTACCTGATTGAACGGGGCGGAAAGCGCCATGACCGCCTGCAAGCGCAGAAAGACATAACGGCCCAGACGCGCTCGTTGGTGAAGGATAACGAGCGCAGTCTGACGTTCCAGGTTGCCACCCTGTTTTATAACGCCCAGCTTGCGCAATCGACGCTCGATCTTGGCCAGCATGACCTGAAGAGCTTTCAAGCCACGGTGGACATCAGCGAACACCAATTCAAGGTGGGCGGACTCAGCGAGAACGACTACCTGCAAATTAAGCTGCAGTTGTTGCAATTCCAGACCGACGTGGAACAGGCGCAACTGGCGAAAGTCCAGGCGCTTTCGGATCTGCGGCAGCTACTGGGATACGAATCCGTGTCCGCGGATTACGACGTTGTCCCCTCCTTTGAATACCAACCCGTAAGGGTCGGTCTCGAGGACTTGCAGATGACAGCCTTGAAGAATCGACCCGACCTGCTGGCGGCGCAGCAAGGCGTGACCGCTGCCAACAGCCAGTTGGAATTGATGAAGGCGAACGGCAAACAAGATGTCACCGTTCAGGCCAACTACTCGCACGTTAACGCGCTCAATGCGGTTACTTTCTATGCCAGCATCCCCCTTCCGATTTTCAATCATAACCAGGGCGAAATTGCCCGCGCCGGTTACGTGATTACCCAAGCCCAGGAACAGGAGGCAGCGGCCCAGGGGCAGGTGATGGAAGACGTGAAAGACGCCTACGAAGGCTTAAAATCAAATGACAGGGTGGTGCAGTTGTATACCTCGACGTATCTGGATGTGGCCACTAAGTCGCGCGATATCAGTGATTACGCTTATCATAAGGGCGGTATCAGCCTGCTCGATTTCCTGTATGCCGAACGGAATTATCGCGCCACGGAGCTTGGCTATCGGCAATCGCTGGCTTCTTATTTGCTTGCGGTCGAGCAACTCCGCGAAGCGGCGGGGGTGAGAACTCTCCCGTAGTTTGGGTACGCACGAGGGGTTGGCGCGCGCAGCTTTTCGGTTCGGCCTGCTGCCAAGCAGTAACGAGAGGGGTATACTATGGCGCTGTTTTCGAAGCCAAAGAGGGAATCCTGGTTGAAGCGGGGTGAAAGCGAGGCTGCGATGAAACTTTCGGCTGTCGTGGCGCTGGTGATTCTGGGGTTGTCGATTCAGGGCTTCGGGCAGGATAAGACATCGTGTAAGGCTTTCTTCCAGGTGCTGCGAGCAGACACCGAGACTCCGGAAAATCTCCGCACGGGTATGGACGAGGCGCAGAAGACATGGTGGGAGAATACAGGGCAGAAAGAGTATCCCGGACTTTGCTTCAACGGCTCGGTGAGTACCGGGGACAAACCTCGATATCTGGTGATCTGGTCAAAGCCCGGATCGATCGAACCGGCTGCGGTGGCTCCCAGTGAAGTTTATGGCCAAACCCTAAGCGCCTTACAGAGTACGGCGGCAAAAGAGCGGATTTACCGGCCCCTGCGGAGCAGGGCGTCGATTTGTATCGTGAGCGTTTCCGATGAAGGTATTCTCGATCTGGCGCCCGTTCGTATGACGGCCGAGGATCGCTCCCACTGGTTCTGGATGCACAGCACGGACACCTCCAAGGTGCTGGATCTTGCCTTGAAGTATCTCGCGCAAGAAGATGAGATGGATAGCACCCAACCCGTTGCCGGCGGGCAGCCGCCTCCCCCGCCGCCTGAGCCGCCGGCAGCGGGGCCAACTTTAACCTTGAGCGTCTTCCCCACCGTGATCGAAAAAGGACAATCCGCCACGCTCAATTGGTCCTCGACCAGGGCAACGGCGCTCAACCTGGGTCCGGCCATTGGAACCGTTGCCCCCGCGGGCATGATGGCCGTTACCCCCGCCGATACGACCGACTACACGATCACGGCCACCGGACCTGGAGGCGACGCCACCGCTACCGTGCGGATTACCGTTAGCTTCTTCTCTCACAAGCCTGACTGACCAAAATCATCGTGGGGGGGGGCGACGCTGCCGCTATTCGATTGTTCGAGATTGGCCTGCCACCAGGCACTGGCTTCGTGAATTATGGCGGTGGAGCAATTGCGCGAGGCGGTGGGCACCCGTCAACTGCCGTAAGTTAAGGAAGATGCGGGGAGTCGGTTCCGATTTAGGCAATTTGATGGCCAGATGAGCGGAAATAGCTGAAAGGGGTGGAAGAAGTATCCGCGGAGGCTGGAAAAGCGACATTTTGACCCTATGCCACTGGCCGGTCAGTGGCCGGCATTATCGGGCATTCTTGGGCAAACCATAGTTGGGGTGGAGAAGAGCTGATTTGGACAAACTCTGGCAAGTGACCGCCGCGACGAAGTTAGCAAGGCGCGCGCCAAAGGAGACGACCAAGTGAAGAAACATGAGGTGCGGGGCTGGATCGAGGAAACCGGGGTTATTGCCGCCGTGCGCGTATCCTCGGAGGATGACGCATTCTTTGCTGCGCAGGCGGTCGCGGAAGGCGGCATACCCGTCATCGAGATCCCCTTAACCGTGCCCAATGCCATCCAGGTCATCTCGCAGTTGGTGCAGAAGATTCCCCACATCGTTGTCGGCGCGGGTGGCGTGAGGAAGGTGGACACCGCGCGTCAGTGTCTGGAGGTGGGTGCGCAGTTTCTGACCAGCGACGGGCTTCATGTGCCCGTCGTCGAATTCGCGGCGCAAGAGGAGATCGTAGCGATTCCGGGAACGCTGACCCCGACGGAAGTGATGGCGGCATGGGAGCGGAGGTCGGATTTCGTCAAAGTCGTTCCCTGCGCCCATATTGGCGGCGAAAGCTACATAGGATCACTTCATATGATGTTTCCTCACATTCCGCTGATCGCCACGGGCGGTGTGAATCAGCAGAACGCAACAGATTTTATTCTGGCGGGAGCAGTAGCCATCGGTGTGGGGCGAGAACTGATGCCTCCTGACGCTATCCATCGCCGTCAGCAGGAACGGATTGGCGAACTCGCCCGCCGATTCCGGGGCTTTGTAAAGGTCGGTCGGGATCATTTGGATGCGCGCGCCCGAAGAGTTGCCGGTCCCGATAAATAGCCTGACCACTTTCATTCCCACGAATGCCATCTGCAGCCCTCGGGGCACGAGGCCGGCCAGGAAGCGCAGGCCGGGAGTGCGGTCCGTCGCCTGACAGGCTGCACCGCATCATGCCGTCGTCCGCAATAAGCCCGCATCAGGGATGATTCCAGAAGCTCCTCGGCGCGCGAATCGAACTTGAACTCCACCCTTACAGAGGTTAACATCTTGCTTGCTTCAGTAAGTCAATCTGTGGCCGGCGCGCATCGAGCACGCCCCTAACGCTGCGCTGGTGGACTGAATTTACCCAGAGCCCATGGCCCATGTTATGATGCGTGGCGGTCGTTAAGAACAATTTGCGGTTGGATGAGGTCGAAGGAAGCACTCCTCTGCTCGCAGCGGTTCCGGGAACATACTGGTTTGTTAATGCCGGGCCGGGCCGTTGCGCCTCCTTGACGATTACGGATTCGAGTGAAGTTGCATCCAATGATTTTTGCCCAGTGGCCGCGAAGAAGTTTTTAGATTATGGGTCTAGGAGATACGAAAATGACAGTTCACCGTGGAGGTTTTTGGAAGCGCTGGATGGTCATGCTGGTGATACCGGTGGTCTTCCTGGGTTTATCGGCCGCCACCGCCCGCGCGCAAAATTGCGTCGTGAACGCTCTCACTGACACGGGGACCGGTTCGGGAGGGAGCGGCGACCTCCGCTATTGTATAACTCAGGCGAATGCAGCCAGCACCTCCTTTATCATCACTTTCGCCAGTTTCTCGGGTAAGCAGACCATCAGCTTGGAGTCCCCGCTCCCCAGTATCACCGGGAACACGACGATCATTGGGCCGGGACCAGCCCTGATGACCATTTACGGCTTCAATGTCGGGGTAATGGCGCTCACTATCAGCTCCGGTGCGACTGTGACCATTTCCGGTCTGACCCTTGCCAACGCACTTAATGACGGGTTTATCCAAAACAACGGCACGTTCACGGTGAGCAATTGCAACTTCTCCGGCAACCTGATTGGCATCAGTGGTAGTGGCAGATTCACGGTGACCAATTGCAACTTCTCCGGCAACCAGACTGGCTTCGATACTGCTGGCATCTCGACGGTGAGCAACAGCACGTTCTCCAACAACTCTGGCAGCGGCATCTTCATGACGGGTGGCACGTTGACGGTGAGCAACAGCACCTTCTCCGGCAACACCGCGACTGTTGGCGGCGCCATCAGCGGCGATGGCACGTTGACGGTGAGCAACAGCACCATCTCCGGCAACACCGCCGCTGACGGTGGCGGCGGCATCGCATTCGGTTCTGGCGGCTCCTCGTTGACGGTGAGCAATAGCACCATTTCCGGCAATACCGCCGCTACCGGCGGTGGCGGCGGCATCCTCATCTCGGGTGGCGTGGTAACGGTGAGCAACAGCATCGTGGGCGGCAACACCACGACGGACAACGCGGGGGACGACTGCGACGGTTGCGGCACGCAGAGCACGTACAACCTCATCAGCACAACGTCTTCGCCGATCACCGCGGCGCAACTTCTGCTGGCCCCGCTGGGGTCATACGGCGGCCCCACGCAGACCATGATTCCACAGCTCGGCAGTCCGGCCCTTGGCGCGGGCATGGTCACCAGCGCGGACGATCCCTCCACCGATCAGCGGGGCTATTACCGGCCCTCGGCCGCGGGTGACACCATCACCCTGGGGGCGGTGGAGGTGGAGAATCTCATTGTGACCACTGCTGCCGACCAGGTCGATGAATCTCCCGATTGCGTCAGCGGCACGAGTGATACCTGTTCACTGCGCGACGCCCTAACCCTGGCCAACAGCCAGGAAACAGCCGACGTCGCCTTTGCCCCGAACCTCACGGGCAGCACCATTACCGTAAGCCCCTCCTTAGGCGCCCTGCCGGCCATAACCGGCAATCTCAACTTGCTCGGCCCTGGCGCCAACAACCTCACGGTTTCCGGGCTCGGCTTTTTAGGAAGCATATTTGTGGTGAATTCAGGCGCGGAGGCAGCCTTCTCCGGCATCACCATCGCCAATGGAGTCAGCTCCCCCGGCGCTGGCGTCTATAATAAGGGAACCTTGACGCTGAGCAACTGCACCATCGCCAACAACACCGCACTTTTCGGCGCCGGCATCCTCAACGATGAAACGTTGACGGTGAGCAACTGCACCTTCTCTGGCAACTCTGCGACTTCGAACGGGGGAGGTATTGACAACGGTGGCATGCTGACGGTAAGCAATAGCACCTTCTCCGGCAATTCCAACAATTCCACCACCGGAGGCGGCGGAGGCATCAACAATGGTGGTACGCTGACGGTAAGCAGCAGCACCTTCTCCGGCAACAACGCACAAATTGGTGCCGCCATCAACAATAGTGGCACGCTGACGGTGAACAACAGCCTCATTTCCGCTAACACCTCAACCACCGCCCAAGACGGCGGCATCTATAATTCCGGCTCCATCACCCCCACGTCCAGCTACAACATCCTGACCGGCAACACGGGAGGAGACTGCGACGGCGCTGGCACGGGGTGCCCCACTAATGGCACCAACAACAACCTGGTGGGCGGGAATGTGAACGTCAACTTCGCGCCGCTGGGCTGGTACGGCGGGCCCACACAAACCATGCTGCCTCTGCCGGGTAGCGTGGCGATTTGCGCCGGTTCCTCCTCGCTGATTCCCGCCGGCGTCACCACCGATCAGCGGGGCTTTGAGCGCATTCATCACTCCTATGGAGCCATCTACAACCCCTGCGTAGACGTGGGTTCCGTGCAGACCAATTACCAATCGGTGCAGTTCCAGAATACCAGCTACGGCGGCATAGTCAGCCAAGCCGTCAGCCCAGCGCCCGTGGTCACCGTCACCGAGAATAGCCAGAGTATCGGCGGTGTGCCGGTGACGCTTACCTTCAGCGGCCCTTCGGGCGATGCGAGCGGGCACTGGCAGGAGACCACCGCCGCCTCGACCGGCGCGGACTTCAACGATCTTATCGTCACGGCGGTGGGCAACTATTCGCTGTCAGCCACGCTCAACATCGTGGGCGGGTTTTCCATCACTACCAATCCCGATGCCACGCTTGACATCACCACCCCCCAGCCGACCACCACCGCGATCAATGCCCCCACCATCATGTATGGCAACGCGGGCCAAGTGACCGTTAACGTGACTTCCCAGGCAGGCACGGTCACCGGCAATGTATCTTTGAGCGTGGACGGCGGCACGGCTCTTGTCCAGGCGCTTTCGAGTGGGCAATCGGTCTTCACGCTTAATGGGATTACTGCCGGCAACCACAGTCTGAACGCCAACTACGCTGCCCAGGGGATTTTTACCGCGAGTTCCGACACCGGCGCCCTGCTGGTGAACAAGGCGACGCCCACAATTTCGCTGGCGCCTTCGGCGAATCCATCGCCAGTATTCAGTCCGCTTACCTTCACCGCTACCGTCTCCTCTTCGGTGAGCACTCCCACCGGGTCCGTCATTTTCTATGATGGAACAACGGCCAAAGGTTCCGGCGGGGTGGCGGCAGGCGTGGCCACTTACACGACGTCGAGCCTCGCGGTCGGCTCGCACTCCATTACGGCGGCCTACACTGGAGACGCCAACTTCCTGGGCCTGACCAGTTCCGTGATTACAGAGCAAATCAACCCGACCGCCCCAACGATTAGCTGGTCCCCACCCGCGCCCCTTACCTATGGAGGCGCGCTGAGCGGGATACTTGATGCTTCGGCAACTTTTGGTGCATCCACCGTACCCGGAAGCTTCGCCTACACCGCAACGCCTTCCGGCGGGAGCGCCAGTGCTGTCACCGGGGCCACCGTATTGGGCCCGGGCAGCTATACCTTGACGGTTACCTTTACACCCACGGATACGACCGACTACACGGTTGTGGGCGCCACGGTTCCGTTGGTGGTCTACAAGGCCAATCCAACGGTCGCGGTGACATTCTCTCTGAATCCCGTGCTGACGACGAATCCGGTTACCTTCACTGCCACCGTGACCTCGAAGGCAGGCGTCGCTCCGAGCGGGACCGTCAGTTTCTTCGACGCGACAACATTCTTAAGCTCGGCTACACTCACAAGCTCGACCACGCCGGGGCAAAGCCTGGCGAGTTACACTCCCTCCACGACGTGCCCGGTCCCCGCGACACCGCCCATCCCCGCGACGTGCACGCTCGGAACCCACCCTATTACCGCGGTCTATAGCGGTGACACTAATTTTGCCAACGTTACCAGCCCGGTGGCGACGCTGACCGTGGAAGACTTCACCCTGAGCGTCAATCCCATTCCGGGCGTGGTCACGCCGAATGTTTTGCCGGGAGGCTCGTTGACCTTCGTCCTGCCGGTGGATCCAACCAGTGGCCTGAACTTCCCCTCCGCCGTGACGTTTGCCCTCAGCGGCCTGCCTGCGGGCGCCACGGCCACCTTTACTCCTCCATCGCTGCCCGCGGGTTCAGCGGGCACCAACGTTAACCTGGTCATCCAGATTCCCAATCAGATATTGGCTCGCCATCCCGCCAACCCCCTGGGACGGGGGCTGGCCTTGGCGATGGTGGGAGGAATTTTCCTGCTGCCCTTCGGAAGGAAATTGCGTCGGCCCGCAGGGAAGGCGGGAAGGTTCCTGTGCCTGCTGCTATTGTTGTTGGCAGCGGCCGGCGCCACCCTGGGCCTTACTAGTTGCGGCAGCACGAGCAGCGGTTACTTCGGGCAGCAATCGCGGAGTTACACGGTGACCATTACCGCGACCTCCGGCGCGCTGTCGCATACCACCGCCGTCAATTTCACCGTGGAGTAAAGGGAGAGAATCGAACATGCGCACAACCTTATTGGCAAGTGTACTTCTTGTGGTGGTTCTGATCCTGGGTGGCTCGATGGCGTGCGCGCAGGAGGCACAACATCCGCCGCGCTTCCAGGTCTCTTCCTCCGACCTGGCAGTGACCTATAATGCTGAAAGTTCCCAGGTCACGCCCGGCGGCGGCAACTTCTGGCTCCAAGGTGGAAGCATTGATGTCGCCTTCACCTTCTACCGCGGTCTGGGTTTGGCCGCGAATGTAACCGGCGACCATGCCTCCCGCATTGCCCATGGAGTGGGCCTGAATGAGCTCGCTTTCATGGCCGGACCCCGTTACACCTTCCGCTTGGGCTCCAAGAATAAAAGCCGATTGTTCATTGAATCGTTGGCGGGCGCCATGGGTGGTTATGACAGCGCCTTTCCGAAACCCACGGGATTGGATGACAGGGCGAGCTCTTTCACCTATCAAGTTGGCGGGGGCTTGGACATCGCCATCTCGAAACACCTCGCCCTACGAGCCTTCGAGGCGGACTATGTTCGCACCTACCTGCCGAATAACGGCACCGACACCCAATCCCACCTGCGGCTAGCCTTTGGGGTGACTTACCACACCCAAAGCCATTGAGTTATTCCTTCCTCCGGGATTGCCGTGGTGAGTTGTGATGGGCCGGCTTCAGCATTCGCAGGCTCGTCCGTAGCGATCCCGGACGAAGGTTATTACCCCCTCGCGACCCAGCGGGACCTCAGCCCCAATTCCTTCAAGAGGGGCCTGCGCTCGGCTTACTTTCGCTTCCCAAGACTCATGATGAGACCGGCATGCTGAGGCTTTGGCGTGGGGATTCCTGGAGGTCGGGATCGTAGTTCAGGTTGGGGCGGAGCCAGCGCTCCACGGCGCGCAGGTCCATGCCTTTGCGGCGATGGTAATCATCCACCTGATCGCGGTCAATCTTGCCCACAGCGAAGTACTTTGCCTCCGGGTGGGAGAAATAAAACCCGCACACGGAAGCGGCGGGCGACATGGCGAAGTTCTCCGTAAGGTAAATGCCGGCATTCTTCTCTGCCTGTAGGAGATCAAAGAGGTCACGTTTCTCGGAGTGGTCGGGGCAGGCGGGATAGCCGGGCGCCGGACGAATGCCGCGGTAGCGCTCGTGAATCAGATCATCGGGCGTCAGGTTTTCATTATTGCCAAAACCCCAAATTTCTCTGGCCCGTTTGTGCATTAACTCCGCCAAGGCTTCCGCCAGGCGGTCGGCGAGGGCTTTGGCCATGATGGAGTTGTAGTCGTCGTGCTCCCGGTGGAAGTGCGCCAGCAGAGGCTCAATGTCGGCGCCGGCAGTCACGGCAAAAGCGCCAAGATGATCCTCCACACCTGTCTGCTTGGGCGCGATCAGGTCCGCGAGCGCCCAGTTGTAGTGGCCCGGCGCCTTCTCCATCTGCTGCCGCAAGGTGTGGAAGACGGCCTGGACGGAGGAGCGGGCATTATCAGCGTACACTTCGATGTCGTCCCCCACGCTGTTCGCGGGGAAAAAGCCCATGACGGCGTTGGCGGTGAGGAGTTTTTCCTCGACAATGCGCCCGAGCAGCCTTTGCGCGTCTTCCAGAAGTTCACGCGCTTTGCTTCCCACAATCGCGTCATCAAGAATCTTGGGATACGTCCCGCGCAGCTCCCAGGCTTGAAAGAAGGGCGTCCAATCGATGTAGGGAACAATCTCTCCCAGCGGTGCTGCGGGGAACACGCGCACTCCCGTGAAGGCGGGGCGGGGGGGACGAGCTTCGCTCCAATCGATGGGTGGCTTGCGCCGGCGCGCCTTCTCCAAAGTCAGCAGCTTCTGTGCCGCAGGCTTGTGCGCGGCGCGGAGCCTTTCCTGTTCCCGCAGGTTTTCCTCCTGGAATGCCGGTCGCGTCTCCTGGTTCTTGAGCTTGCTTACCACGCCCACGGCACGGGAAGCGTCCAAAACGTGTACGACGGGCTGGCGGAAGTGGGGAGCAATCTTCACCGCCGTGTGTACCCGGCTGGTGGTGGCGCCGCCAATGAGCAGCGGGATGGTGAATCCCTCGCGCTCCATTTCCCTGGCCACGTGGACCATTTCATCGAGCGAGGGCGTGATCAGCCCGCTCAAACCGATCATGTCAGCGTGGGTTTCCCGCGCGGTTTGCAGAATCTTCTCGCACGGGACCATAACGCCCAGGTCGATAATCTCATAGTTGTTACAGCCCAGGACCACGCCCACGATGTTCTTGCCGATGTCGTGCACGTCGCCTTTAACCGTGGCCATCACGATGCGGCCCTCGGCGCGCGCTTTGCCGCCCGCTTCCTTTTCCGCCTCCATGAAGGGAAGCAAATAGGCCACGGCTCTCTTCATCACGCGGGCGCTCTTGACCACCTGGGGAAGAAACATTTTCCCCGAACCGAACAGGTCGCCCACTACGCTCATCCCCGCCATTAGCGGGCCTTCGATGACGTTCAAGGGCCTGCCAAGCTCCTGGCGGGCCTCCTCGGTGTCGGCTTCGATATAGTCGGTTACGCCTTTCACCAGGGCGTGTTTCAGCCGCTCTTCCACTTTTCCCCGGCGCCATTCATCTTCCTGAACTTCGGCCCTTCCGCGCTGTTTGACCGATTCGGAAAAAGCGAGCAAGCGTTCCGTGGCGTCAGGGCGGCGATTCAGCAACACGTCTTCCACCAATTCCAAGAGGTCATGAGGCAGTTCCTCGTAAACCGCCAGTTGCCCGGCGTTCACAATCCCCATGTCCATGCCGGCGCGGATGGCGTGGTACAGGAAGGCGGAGTGAATGGCCTCGCGGATGGTATTGTTGCCGCGAAACGAGAAGGAAATATTGCTGACGCCGCCGCTCACTTTGCAATGGGGAAGCGTCGCCTTGATCTGGCGCGTGGCTTCAATGTAACTCACCGCGTAACTGCGGTGCTCATCCATCCCCGTGGCCACGGTGAGGACGTTGGGGTCAAGGATGACGTCGCACGGGTCAACGCCCACTTCTTCCGTGAGGATGCGGTAAGAGCGCGTGCAGATTTCCACCCGGCGCTCCGTCGAGTCCGCTTGCCCGGCCTCGTCGAAGGCCATCACCACCATGCCGGCGCCGTAACGCTTGATCAGGCGGGCGCGCTGTTTGAAAACCTCCTCGCCCTCCTTGAGGCTGATGGAGTTCACGATGCCTTTGCCCTGAATACACTTCAGCCCTGCCTCAATGACGCTCCACTTCGAGCTGTCAATCATGATGGGGACGCGCGCGATGTCCGGTTCGGAAGCGATGTAGTTCAAGAAGGTGGTCATGGCCTGCTCGGAATCGAGCATGGCTTCATCCATGTTGACGTCGATGATCTGCGCGCCGCCTTCCACCTGCTGCTTGGCGACGCTCAGGCCCTCCTCAAACTGGCCGCTCAAAATCAATTTGGCGAATTTGGGCGAGCCGGTCACGTTGGTGCGCTCGCCAATGTTGACGAAATTGGTTTCCGGCCGAATCACCAGGGGCTCAAGGCCGCTGAAGCGCGAGTAGCGTTCAACTTGGGGAGGCACGCGCGGCGGAGAATCCTTCACTGCCTCGCGAATGGCGCGAATATGCGCAGGCGTGGACCCGCAGCAACCTCCCACGATATTCACCCACCCGTTCGCGGCGAACTCGCGCAAGTCCGCCGACATAATCTCCGGCGTTTCGTCGAATCCGCCGAAGGAATTGGGCAGGCCGGCGTTGGGATAGCAGCTTGTAAAAATCGGCGCGAGGCGTGAAAGCTCCTCGATGTGTGCGCGCATTTGTTTTGCGCCTAACGCGCAGTTAATGCCCACGCTCAGCAGCGGCGCGCCCGAGACCGAAATCCAGAAGGCTTCGATGGTTTGTCCGGAGAGGGTGCGGCCGCTCAGGTCGACAATGGTCACCGAAGCCAGCAGCGGCAGGCGTTTTCCCGTGTCCTCAAAAAACTGTTGGGCGGCAAACAGTGCGGCTTTGCCGTTGAGCGTGTCGAAGATGGTTTCCACCAGCAGCAGGTCGACGCCGCCATCCACGAGTCCGCGGATTTGCTCGTAGTAGGCGTCCCGCAACTGGTCGAAAGTAACGGCACGCGCGGCGGGGCTCGATATCTCCTGCGACGCGGAGGCCGTGCGGTTGGTGGGCCCGAGCGATCCCGCCACCCAGCACTGGCGCACGGGGTTTTCGCCCATGAACCTATCGGCGGCGCGGCGCGCCACTTGCGCTCCGGCGCGGTTCAGCTCGTAAATCAACCCTTCCAACTTGTAATCCGCCATGGAAATGGCAGTAGAATTGAAGGTGTTGGTCTCAATAATGTCCGCGCCCGCTTCGAGATATTGCCGATGAATGTCCACAATAATCGCGGGCTGAGTGATATTCAGGACATCATTGCACTGGCGCAAATCCCGCCCATGGCGGGCGAATTCCTTGCCGCGATAGTCGGCTTCCTCCAGCTTATGGGCCTGAATCATCGTGCCCATGGCGCCGTCGATAATCACAATGCGGCGCTTCAGAGTCTCGACCAGCGAGTTTGCGGTGGGACTGGCTTCACTCATTCGGAAGAAGATTTCCTCCTGCTTTCCGGCGCGAATGGGCCCGGCAAGCGTTCTCATTTGATTTTGCCGGCGCTGGTTTGGCGTTAACTCCATCGCGCCGCATTCTTAGCCCTCTTTACAGGATACCACGCATTTTCACCTTGCTGGGCACGATGATTCGTCGGTTTATCGGGCCACCGCCACGGGGTGATCTGAGATTTGCCATTTCTGATAGGCATATCAGGGGTGCGGCGAAGCCACTATGCGCAGGTGAGTGCTTCACGGTAGGATACCGAGGGAAGGATGGTCTCCGGTCACCACCCACGGCCGGGAGACACAAGTGTATCAGAAGGAGCCAGTCGGCTGGCGCCTGGTGTACGTTCACTTTTCCGGTATGCCAGTCACGGAAGAACGAAGAGGTTTTTGACGGAATCACGCGCAGGTGGCGTGCCCCTGCGTGGCGTGGGGTGGGTGACGGGATTCGAACCCGCGACGTCCAGATCCACAGTCTGGCGCTCTACCAGCTGAGCTACACCCACCGTAACGTTCGGCTGCACTGAAAACAGCACTATCCCTTTTGTAACACCTGGCGGCGAAGGGTGTCAACTGGCCCATGGAGTGTACCCGGCCGCTGGCAAAAGTCACCGGAACCTGAGGCGTCCACGCGCCGTTTTCATAACGGGTAAAGAGGATTCTCGGGTTGGTAAAAGAACCGTCGAATACCGAGAAAAAACATTCCGTGCCATCGAGCGAAAAGGCAATGCGGTCAACATTGCGCCCGGGAAAGTTGATGATGCCGGGAGCAACGATCTTCGGCATCTCTACGGACAACTTCAATCCGAAGTAGGCCCCAGGAGCGGCGCAGGGACGGAGGCCACCTGCTTGGCCTCTCCGGCCGGGCTGGCGGCGGAACATTGGGCGACCGGCAGGCAAGCGACAAGAATGAAAACTGCCGCCGAGAACAGATTGCGTTTCCGCCAACGGCAGGGAGTTCGGACTCAGATTTAATGCAGCTCAAGGTCCTGGTGCGAATTATGCACTCTGCTGTGTGATTTGTTGTTCAATTAAAGCAGTCTCGTTGTCCCTGATAGCAAGTCCGATGCGGCGCAGCACCGAGGTTTCGCTGATTCTGGTCCCATAACTGCGTTCCGCGTGTTTCAGTATGCTCCGCGCCTATCCAGCGGCCTGCACCCAGCTACGCATCCAGCCGGTTCGCGGCAGCGACGCGGCCATACCAGAGGCCCGAGTCCTTGATGGTGCGTTTCTGGGTGGCGAAGTCCACATAGGTCAGCCCGTACCGCCGCGTGTAACCGCTGCCCCACTCGAAGTTATCGAGCAGACTCCAGGCATGGTAAGCGCGCACTCGGGCTCCGTCGGCCATGGCGCGCGCCAGTTCGGTTAGGTGCTGGCGGTAGAACTCGATGCGGCGGAGGTCGGCAACACGGCCATTGGCGTCGGGAGCGTCCATAAATACCCCGCCGGTCTCGGTGATCTCGATGATGGGGTGGTTATAATCGCGCGAGATCTGCATCAAGAGGTCGTAGAGGCCATGCGGCCACATCTCCAGGCCGCCATCGGTCTTCGGGCCCTCGTTGGCCAGCTCGATTCGGATTTGCGCCAGGGGATCGTGATTCGACGCGTCGGGCGGCGCGCCATTCCTCGCATCAGAAGCGATGAGCCGGAGATAGTAATGAACTCCCAGCCAATCCAGGGGAACCTTCATGATCTTGTCGTCGCCCGGTTGGAATCCCATGGCTGCATAGGGAATCTCGCCGATGAAAGCCTGGGGATAAGTGCCATGGAAGATGGGTTCCAGGCAGTAGAGATTATTGTAGCGGTGAAAGCGTGCGGCCGCGGCGCGATCGGCTTCGCTCGCGGTCTTGGGATAGACAGGCTCGTAGCCGTAGGCGCTACCCACGGTAGCTTTCGAGGAGGCCGCTTTAATAGCGCGGAAGGCCATGCCCTGCGCCAGGTTGACGGTGTGCGCCGCCTTGAGAAACTGATCGATGTTGGTTTTGAAAGGAGGCGCCCCGCCGGTTCCATAGCCGTTGCGGGTAAAGTCCGTAGGCATATTGAAGGGCGCCCACACGGTGATGCGGTCGCCGAGGTTCTTGGCCAGGATCGCGGCGAAGTCGGCAAAATACCCGGCAAGGTCGCGATTCGGCCAGCCGCCGCGGTTTTCGAGTGCCTGGGGAAGATCCCAATGATAAATCGTGCAGAAGGGACGAATGCCCGCCTCCAGCAAGGCATCGACCAGGCGGCTGTAATAGTCGAGCCCCTTTTGATTTACTTTGCCTGTGCCTTCGGGCAGGATGCGCGGCCAGGAAGTGGAGAAGCGATAGCTTTTCATATTCAGGCGCTTCATGATGGTGATGTCTTCCTTGTAGCGGTGGTACTGGTCGCAGGCAACATCGCCATTCGATCCATCCCGAATCCTGCCCGGCGTGTGCGCGGCCCGGTCCCAGATCGATTCCCCTTTGCCATCGAGGTTCCATGCGCCTTCCACCTGGTAGGCGGAGGTGGCCATCCCCCAGAGGAAACCGTCCGGAAAACGCACGGCGGCGATCTCCGCGGGAGAAACCGAACCGGCAACCTGCTGTGGAGCGGCAGACTCCCAGGCCGGAATATTCTTGCTGGCAAGTAAAGCGCCACCGCCCACCATCAGCGCGTCTTTGAGAAAGCTGCGGCGGTCCATGGGAATCGACCTGCCGCATAGTGATCGAACGCCTTTGAGAGGAGCATTGCAACCATGATTTTCCATGCCAGCACTGTATGCGCACGTCGGAATCCGGTCAAGATACTTGTAATAGATGGGATTGGCGTTTTGCCAGCCGCTTTCTCCGCACTTCAAAGCGGCAATAACGTCAGTGCAAGATGACGCTTGCCCGGAAACATCATGGAAAATGGTGTCAGGAACGTGTGAAAGAATTGACTATCTCGCGCAGAGACGCAGAGGCGCAGAGGTTCGAAATAAACAACTGATTTATTTTCTTTGTCGACTCCGCGACTCCGCGTCTCTGCGCGAGATGCTTTTGCTCGTTCCGGGATTTCTTCACAGCTTCCTGACGCTGTTTCCTCAACATTTCCTACGATTATAAAGTACCTTGAGTGCATACACAGACGAGGGAAGGCGTGGTTGCTTCTGGCTTCTCGAGACCACCACGAAATTGTGGAACCAGCACGGTTCAAGGATGAGCCACGATTCGTTCGCGAGATTCTTGGGGAGAGGTTGTTGACCGCTGGGAGGCGAAAATGTAAACATATAAGAGGGCGTGATTTCTTTATGGGTAATTCAGCAAAGGGCCTCTGGCTGACTCTGGGAATTGTATTGGGCATTAGCTTGTTGGCCGTGTGGGGTGTTCGGCACAGGGCAACTCCCGCAGACCCTCCGCTCAGCGTGCTCTTTATCGGCAACAGTTATACTGCGGTCAATTCTCTGCCTGACCTTTTTGCCGACGTTGCCGAGAGCGCAGGCTATGCCCGCCCGGCGGTTAAAGCTTACACGCCCGGCGGGCAGACTTTTGCCGGGCATTTGGCGGATGCGCGGGCACGATCCCTGATTCACGACGGTCCGGCGGCGGGGGAACAATGGGATGTTGTGGTGCTGCAGGAACAAAGTGAAAAGCCGGTGGCTGCCCAGACCTATCCGGCAGTCAACAAATCCTTTTTAGGTGGAGCCGCCGGCTTGTATGAACTGGTTAAAGAATCCAGTCCCATAGCCAGGGTGATTTTGTTTGAAACGTGGGCGCGCCACGCTTCCTGGTGGGGTTCAGGCCACGCCCAAACGGCATACGTCGGCATGAACCCGGCCGATATGATGCAGAAGCTGAAAGCCGGATACGAACAAGCGTCGCAAACCATGGCCGGCCCCGGCGGGGCGCCGGTTCCCATCGCGCGCGTGGGCGAACTTTGGGCGATCAATTACAACTCCGCTTCTCCCATCATGCTTCACGCCAGCGACGGGTCGCACCCGAATTGGGCCGGATCATACCTGGCGGCTTTGGATATCTTTTCCACCATTTATCATGCTTCTCCGCAAAATGTGGAATACCGTGGACCTTTGACGCGTGCGGAAGCCGCGGCATTGAGAAGTTTGGTAAGCCGGAATTTTCCGAATATTCAAGCGGGGATTTCCGTTTTGGAATCCTCCTCCGCCCCGCAGCGCAAATCTGGGAGGACGGTGTCAGGGAGTCCGTAGCGCGACCGCCGGGATCTGATCGGGGTCCGCGTCTCTTGACTCCCGAGGCGCACAGGTTTGACCCGTCCATTACGAGGCGAAAAAAGACGCGGACCACAAAAGCGGTGGTCCGCGCTACCTTGCTGACCGGCCTGAAGTGTTATACTTGAGTGGCATCGTATGCAACTCAACTTGGCGGCGTTTCTACGAGGGTGGTCCTCTCCCTATTCCTTGCTGGCTCTCCGGGCTAACCCAAGCTGGTTGATTTTGGCGAGTACGCTCGGCGGCTGCATGGGCTTCTTGCGGATTCACTCGGGGTGGAAGACGGTGGTTCCTGCAAGGTGCGAATTAGCTCAACAATCGAACGGAAACCTATGACCATCCTCCGTGGCGGCACCGGCGAGAGCAATCGGCCCGTCCGAAAGGGAACCTTGCAGGCCTTGGCAGAGCGGAATCCCCGTCTTCTTGCCGCGCTGGGGTTGCTTTTCCGCAAGCCAGGGGAAATCGCTTCTTTCCAGGATTTGCGTATTCAACCCACCCTTGCTTTGCACCGCAATCCAATCAGCGAGAAACCTTTCGTTTTACCCAAGGAAAGATTCGAAGGCACGGAAGATGTTCAACTGGTTCCCTTGATGCGGAAGGTCGTGGATCAGACTCTTCGCGCCTACATGCGTGGATCCTCGGATCTATGGGAATACGTCGGGAAGACACCCATTACTCCTCACGGCAGCATGGGTTTGAGTGTCATTCGGTGGGGACATGTGGATTGGGATTTCGTGCGCGATATGGATTGGCGAATTTTTCTGCCTCCCCAACTCGGCCATCTTTCCGGCTTCAAGACCGATCTCAGCAAGGAGCTTACCAGTGAACTTCAGGAATACGGCCTCTACACGGTGTTATTGGGAAAGGATGAGCGGGGGCTCCCGCAAGTGCAAGTACGCGACCATCGAACCGGAAGGGTCCATGGTTTTCACATCTTTCTAATTGGGTTGAAGCCCGGATTTGTCAGGGGAAATATTCATCACGACGGCGGTTATTCGCCCCACTACGCTTATTTCCCCGAGGGCTCAATAGACAAGTACCTGCAAGCGGGCAACATGCAGTGGGCTGAGGTGATCCAGCAACAACGGGATCACTACATCGATATGTTCAGTCAACTGAGCTTTAATATCTTTGGCGAGGATTCGGGAGAAACCGGCAAGCTGAAAACCCCGGGTTGGTATCTTCATAAAGCCTTCAAATGGTATGCCACCTTGGCCCGAATGCGCGGGCTCTGGGACCTCGAACAAGATCTCCTTTACCAATACGAGCATTTTCAAGGGTCAGAGGCAGACCTCCCCTATCTGGCCCGGTACCGATACTACGCTCGCATGGCTCCCGGCCGACTGTGGGTGAGAGACGTTGAACGCGATTTAGCTCAGGCCGCCAGCGTGGTTTGCGCCAAAGCCAGGAATCCGCTGGATCCCCTGGTGGGTCAACAGATCGGCGATGATCGCGGCATTGTGCTTTTGGAAGCTGTTCCCGAGGATTTTGCCGCAAGGGCATGGAAGTGTCTCGAACAACATGGTCTTCCTTTGCCCAGCGAGGTTTGCCACCCCTCCCCCGCCGGGCGGCTCCACTTCGCTGATCGTCTCTCCGCGCCTTCCTGCTTGTACCTCCCCGATGGCAAGGAGGCTGTGGCGATACCATCTGAATGGTCCATGGTTTTTAGTGATTTCTATATTCGTCAGGTTATGAACAGGGTAAAGGAAGAAAAACAGCCTTTGGTCGAGAAGGATTTTCATCAAGCCCTGGTGATGGTAATGGCTTCGCTTATTCACCAGGCTCTTGACGAACGATCAACCGGCACACCCGCCCACGACTGGCGTTAGACCGAAGGAAAAAGGGCGAAAGCGGGACAGGAATTCCTTTTTTCTCTCGGGCAAGTTGCCATTTCCTTTCTCGTTTCGCTTGACCGGTCGCGGGGTCGGGCGTACTGATCCCGTGTCAAAAAGGCAGGGCCGTGGGCCGGGTTTTCGATCGGTAAACGGTTTCGGGTACCGTTTTGTGTTTAAGAAAGATGCGGTTGGGGGGCAGGGGTCGCGCGCGGCGAGTGGATGAGGGCGGAAGGGTTTACCGCGCGTGGAACCGGGCCCATTTTCGTTCCCGGCTGTTCCCAACCGAGGCGGGCCCCGAAAAGGGACCTGACGCCGTTCTCCTCACGGAGGAGTTGCTGCCAGCCGGTGGGACGGTTTGGAGAAGAACCGTGGTCGGTTGCACCCGGGTGAGTGTACATTTGAGGCCAAAAAGTTAGTTGCGGTTAAATATTCAAGGAATGGGGGTGGCAATGAAAAGGTCTTTTATGCTACTTGCAGTCTATTCAATAGTTGCTTCATGTTGCGCCTACGTCCTCCTGGCCGAAGCCGCTTGCAGGTTTGTACGGGGGGAAGGGAAAACATTTCAAGTGACGGTTGCACCTGGAAAGCAGAACGCAGTGCAAATAGATGTAGTGTCTTCAGAATTGACGAATGCTAAACAGACATTTTTTAGTGGAATTAAACTCGAGCAGAATGGGGACGTTGTTGCGAATTTCGATGAAGGGCCCCCCAAAGCCTCGACCAGCTTTGGGATTGTCAAAATGATGCTAAGAAACGTAGGTCAAGATGACATAACGGTTGGGAGGGATAATATCGCAGTGACGGACGCCAGCGGCAAGAGGGTAGATTACCTGGCATCAGCGAACTTCAAGGGGGCTATGGGCGTTCCTGCCTCTCAAGATAAATTCGCATATTCCGTGGGGATCAGCCCGGGAACAATCAAGAAGAACGAAGTGAAAGATTTTGAGATTCTCCTGACCGTGCCTGCTGCGGGTTCAAAGTCTTTCACGATACAGTACAAGCAGGAAGCTGCTGTAAAGACAAACTAGGACTGGACGCGGAGTTGACTGCGGGACAGGCGGGGGGAACGGTGACAGGCGGGCACGGGTCGCATGCGGCGAGTGGATGTGGGCGGAAGGGTTCAATACGCTTGGAACCGGGCCATTTTTCGTTCCCGGTTGTTCCAAACCGAGGCGCATTATCAAGGCCCCGAAAGGGGTGCTTGACACCGTTCTCCCGATGATCGGAAGGAGGCTGCGACATGAAGTTTAGATTCTTTCCGGTGATGATTCTGTTCTCTTCACTGACTATGACTTTATTCCCCGGCGGGGCGTCCGCACAGGAGCAGGGGTTGGTGGCAAGGTGGTCCTTCGATGAGGCCACCACACCCCTAACACGTGAAACCGCCAGCGGCGTTGATGACAAGGTGGACGGATTCTACAAGTACGTTTCAGGGGTTAGCGGAACGGGCTTGCGGTTTGACGGCTATACCACCCAAGTCATTCGCGCCGCGAAGAAGGCTCCCCAACTCGCTGACGCGTTTTCCGTGGAAGCTTGGGTGGCTCTGAATACGCTTCCTTGGAACTGGGTGCCCGTCGTTGACCAGGAGCAATTTCGGCAGGTCGGCTACTCTTTCGGAATCGACGCCTTCGGCCACCTGGGGTTGCAGGTGTCCGTTGGCGGGGTGTGGCAGTCGCTGTACTCGGCGGCGCCATTGCCTCTCAAAAAGTGGGTGCACGTGGTGGGCACTTTCGATTCCGCGCGCGGCCTGGCGCTCTACATCGACGGCAAGGAAGCGGGAAGTTTGCCGGTGAAGGGCAGCATGAGGGCGGCCGAGCATGTGGATTTATTGATCGGCAGGGTGCGGGAAGCTGTGCTGCCGTATCCCGCGGACGCCATTCACCCCCTCTTCCCGGTTTGGTACTCACTGGACGGCATTCTGGACGAAGTGAAAATCTACTCGCGGCCCCTGAACGCGGAAGAAGTGCAGAAGAGTTATGCGGAGATGCAAGCGCCCTCCGGGGAGGTGCTCCCTTGGCCCGTGCTCCCTGCCGGGCCGCCCGGAGCGGGGCGCTTCGGAGCGTACTACACGACCCTGAAAATCGAGGAGGTTTGGGACCGGCCGAGGCGCATCGGCCCGGAGTCGGACGTCGTCGTGCGGTTCGACCAGTCGCCCATACGCCTGGTTTTCTGGCAAGGCATGAACTATATACCGCATTGGGTTACTGACGGCATATGGTATTCGGATGAGCACTTGGAAACGTGGGGCCCCGGCTGCCCTGACGGTGAGGACTGCGAACCGATGTCGGACAAGCAGAGCGTCTATTCGCACGTCCGTATTCTGGAAAGCAACGATGCTCGCGTGGTGGTCCACTGGCGTTATGCACTGGCGGAAGTCGAGTATCACAAAGGCGCGCACGTCGATCCCCTCACGGGTTGGTTCGATTGGGCTGACGAATATTGGACGGTTTATCCCGATGGGGTGGCGGTGCGCAAGCAGGTGCTCCACACCAGCGATCTATCGCAGCCGTTCGAGTGGCAGGAAACGATGATTATCAATAGGCCGGGTGCAAAACCAGAAGATAATATCAACCTGGATGCCCTGACTTTGGTCAATATGAAGGGAGAATCCGCCACCTACACCTGGAAACCCAAGCCGCCCATGAGCTTCACGCGACCGAACGGACCGGAACGTATTGACCGGCCCGAGACTCCCAACATCCAGTTCGTGAATCTCAAATCCCCATGGAAGCCGTTTCAAATCGTTTCACCCGTAAACGTGAAGTGGGAATTCTATAACGCGGAAAAGACCTACTTCACATTTGAGTGCTGGAACCACTGGCCCGTATCGCAAATCCCCTCGAGCGGCCGGCCTTGCGTGGCGGCGGACCGTCCTTCCTCCACTTCCCTGTCCCATATTTATTGGGAGCCTTACCAGACCGCGGAGGGGACGATGAGCAAGTTGCTGCTCGATGGCCTGACCACGAAGGCGCCTCAGGAGTTGGTGCCTCTGGCGTCTTCGTGGCTCTCACCTCCCAAGGTCGAAGTTATCGGTGAGGGCTTTCGCAGCGAAGGATATGATCCGGCCGAGCGGGCTTTCGTCCTGGTGCATGATGCTTCTGCCCGGCCCACAGCTCTGGACCTAACCCTACAGGCGAGCGAAAGGTCACCCGCACTCAACCCCGCCATCGTGGTCAAGAACTGGGGTGACGGCGAAGCACGCATCACTCTCGATGGAAAACCCCTGACGGCGGGGAAAGATCTCCGCTTCGGCCACGTTCAGAGATTGGAAGGGACTGACCTGGTCGTCTGGATTCAGACTCAAGCCACAAGGCCCTCGCGCGTCCGGCTGACCCCGGCAGGAAACAATTAGCAGGGTAGCGCAGCGCGGCAGAGCCGCAACCCAACGTGTTCGGGGGGGGAGTTCGGCCCTTCCTGCGGGCGAAGCCGGCCTTGGAGTGCGGGAGCAGCAGCTACCGCCTTTCTCGCTATATCTTTTGCCCAATTGCGGCATGATGCAAAGGCGGAAGGCTGTAGCTGCTGCTCCCGCACTCCAAGGCGCGTCGCGCAGGCTCAAGCAATGAGTGGTCATGAAGGCGCAGGAGGGTAAAAGGCAGGCGGGTGGGCGCAGCCATTGCGGCCATATTGGATTGGATGTATGGTATCAACGGAAAAGCCCGTGGACAGAAGAGGTCGTCCACCCTCAAGATTGGCGGACGTTCAGCCGTGGCGACTCCGTGGCTTCGGGCTTCCGATGAAGTCAGAGTGCTGCCTGCCCTTCCGCTTCAAGGGTCGGGCGGCAGCCTGAAGGGAGTGCGGGTAAGAGGCGGCGCCAAGCTGGACATCACATGGAACGAGGGCAGGCTTAGCGAACTTAAGCTGCACCCAGGCCATGCGGTGGAATTTCGGATAACTTACGGGGACCTATCGACCGAGGCTCAGATCCGACCCGGCAAGCTCATCGTCTTGGACCACACTCCTGGCAAGATCGTTCCCTGATCGAATCCGATACACCATCATGATCTTTCACTTCCAGAGAGGACACCAATGAAGACGATGAAGCTGATTTATCTCATGACGCTGGCAATCACCGTTATTTTGTGCCCCCAGCTTGCCGCACAAGTCCAGACCGACGTGCCGGAAGCGGTTGCAGGGGCAAAACCCGTCTCCGTGGAGCACATCAAGGTGCACGGGACGGCGCTGGAAGGCAATTTGGAAGGAGACGCCGTGGATCGCGACGTCTTCGTATTTTTACCGCCCAGCTATGCCCAGGAGAAATCCCGCCGCTACCCGGTCGTCTATGCCTTGCACGGTTATTCCATCGGAGCGGAGCAGTGGACGCACGAAATCCACGTTCCCCAAACCATTGAGGGAGCCTTCGCCAAAGGCAGCCAGGAAATGATTATGGTGCTGCCCGATTCGAAGACCATGTATGGCGGCTCGATGTATTCGAGCTCCGTCACCACGGGCGATTTTGAGCGGTTCATCCACCACGACTTGGTCGCCTATATTGACGCGCACTACCGCACGATTCCTAACCGCGTGAGCCGGGGACTGGTGGGCCATTCCATGGGCGGTTATGGCGCCGCGCGGATTGGAATGAAACACCCTGAAGTGTTCGGCAGTCTCTATATCATGAGTCCCTGCTGCCTTTCGCCCATGGGCTCCCGGCCGGGAAATCCCGCCATGCCGCCGGCCATGCAAGAACAGGAAAAGGCATTGGAATCGATAAAGACTCCTGCGGACGCGGCGGGCTTGTCGTTCTTCGTGCGCGCTCAGCTTGCCTCGGCCGCGGCGTGGTCGCCCGACCCGAAAAATCCGCCGCTCTATCTTGACCTGCCCAGGAAAGACGGTGCGCCCCAGCCCGAGGTGAGTGCCAAATGGACGGCCAACGCGCCTTTGGCGTTCGTGGACCAATACATCGGCAACTTGCGCCAGTATCACGCCATCGCCATGGATGTGGGCGACCAGGACGGGTTACGAATGGATGCCGGCAAGCTCCACGATATCCTCGATAACTATGGCATTGCCAACAGCTTTGAAGTGTATGGGGGCACGCACACGAGCAAGGTGGCCGACCGATTCCAGAATCACGTGATTCCCTTTTTCAGCCAGAATCTTTGCTCTCAAGATTGCAAATGACTGCCGTCCCGCATGAGTAGTGCGGCGCGCAACGCGCCAGAAATGATAGCATCGAACACTTTTCGGTGGAGGCCTATGCATCAAGACCAGAATGATAGAGGATGTATGCCGTGGGGTGGACTTAAGCTCTGGCCGGCGATTTTCCTGCTCGCTTGCCCACTCATCATGGCACAAGAAGAAGGGGCACATTCCGGATGGATCGAGTTTCGTGCTTTTGCCTATCGCGGTGAGGACCGGCTGGCGCAACCGGCGAAGCCCCAAGCGGACGAGTACCGGAACCCGATCCTTTCGGGCTTTTACCCCGACCCCAGTCTCATTCGAGTGGGAGAAGATTTTTATCTCGTGAATTCGAGCTTTACCTGGTATCCCGGGGTCCCCATCTTTCACAGTCGCGACCTGGTGGATTGGGAACAGATTGGCCATGTGCTCGATCGGCCGGAGCAGTTGCCGCTGAGTGGATTAGGCGTTTCCCGCGGCATCTATGCCCCGACGATTCGCTATCACCAAGGTCAGTATTACATGATTACAACTAATGTCGACGGGATCGGCAATTTCTACGTGACCGCGAAGAATCCCGCCGGGCCCTGGTCGAATCCCACGGTATTGCCGGAGATTTCCGGCATCGACCCCTCGTTCTTCTTCGACGACGACGGCAAGGCGTACATCGTGCACAACGGGGACCCGCCGGACAACAAATCCCTCTATCCAGGCCATCGCGCGCTCCACCTTTTCCCTTTCGATGTGGACTCCGGCAAGGTGAGCGGACCGGGCAAGATCATCGTGAATGGCGGAACCGACCCGGCGAAGAAGCCCGTTTGGATTGAAGGGCCGCATATTTTCAAACGGCAGGGCTTCTATTATTTGATCGCGGCGGAAGGCGGAACTTCGGAAGGACATTCCGAGGTTGTTTTCCGCAGCCGATCGGTGGACGGACCTTATGAGTCCTATCCCGGAAACCCCATCCTGACCCAGCGCACGCTGTCGCCATCGAGGCCCGATCCCATCACCTCTACCGGACATGCCGATATGGTGGAAACACAAAACGGCGAATGGTGGGCCGTCTTTCTGGGGTGTGAGCCCTACGCGGACGATTTCTACAACACCGGGCGGGAAACCTTTCTTCTGCCGGTTAAGTGGGTGGATGAATGGCCGGTGATTCTTGACGCCAACAAAACGGTGCCGCGCGTGGTGGGGCGGCCAAAACTTCCCCTACAGGCTGCCGCGACGCAACCCATGACGGGCCCCTTCGAGTGGACCGCGGACTTTCGCGGCCCACAACTGCCTTATGCGCTCAACACGCTGCGTACGCCGACGAGCCGGAGGTGGAGTATCGAGGCGAAGCAGGCGGCCCTGTTCTTGCAGCCGCGCCCGGAGGATCTCGATTCCAAGCGCGACCCCTCACTGGTGGCTCGCCGCCAACAACACGCCAACTTCTCATCAACGGTGCAAGTGCGATTTCGCGACACCGATAAGCCCTCGGATGCGGGCTTGATCACATTTCAGAATGAAACGCATTCTTTCTTTCTGGGAATACGCTTGTCCCCTCAGGGCCAGCGAACGGTTTTTCTGGAACGGCGGAATGATGATGTCGCCCAGGTTGCATCCGTGAGTCTTCCGCCTGGTGCGCACGAGGTGACACTTAAAGTTGCCGGCGCGGGAGCGCGCTACAACTTCTATTATCGGGTTGCGAACGGGGATTGGATGCAAATAGGCGGCGATCAAGACGGAACGATTCTCAGCACGAAGAAAGCCGGCGGATTTGTAGGAACCTACGTGGGGCTATTCGCTCGAACTTCGCCTCTTTCCCCTGCCGTGGTCCCGTGAACGGCTGTTTTCTGGATGGTATGGCCTTGTGGCTATAGGAGGCGCGTCCGAAGTCCGAGGTCCGAAGTCTTCAGGGCAGGGGTGAGCGGGAGGGCAGGGCACAGGTGAAAGGTCGCAGGGAGCAGCAGGCGGAAAGGCAGTTACGCGGTGCCGCCGTGTCCGGCTAATGGCTTCCGGACAGGTATTCCCTTTGGGATATAATCTCGATACCTTCGAAGGTCCCCAGTTGCAGCAGGCCCTTATCGCCGGTCACCACGATTTCCACTCGGCCCGCTACCGCGCATTCCAAGATGCGGTTATCCGCTTCCTCGGTGGCGGCGGTTAGAGCGCCTCGAAGCACGTCCGCTCCGAATTGCAAGCCTCCGGCGTGACGATTTGCCCATCCGGACCGATACACTTCTGGGTGTGCACGCACCAGCAGATGCTACTGCCGGCGTGGGGGGCCGAGGGGTCCGGTTCGACCTCAATGAACCTCCACTTGGAGCGGATCAGGCGGCACTTCGCCTTGGGCTGCGCGCCCGGAGATATCTGATGAGCCGGGACGTGTTCCACCCCCGAGGCGAGAAATCCATGATTATCCTGTTAACCAAATCCCTTCCCCCAGCGTTTTCACCGGTGAAGACAAATCGTTAAGGTCAAAGCAACCGGGCCGCCATGAGTTCGAGGGCCGGAGGAATCAAGAAGGAGGGACAGCGATGAAGACCCATACTAAACACGGGAGCGCCCATGGGGCAGTGGTGTTGGCAGGGGCATTTTGGTGCGTGCTGGGGGCAGTGCCCGCCTGTGCTCAGAAGTCCCCGGCAGTGGCCAGCGGCGCCAACGCGCCGGATCAAGACATCGCAATTGTCGACGCGCAGCGCGGCGCCCTGGACCGTTTTCTGGATGCGCACCCGGAGATCGAGAGTGATGTGCTTGCCAATCCGTCCGCGATGAACGATCCGAATTACCTTCACGGACATCCGCAGATGCAAGCCTTCCTGGAGAGCCACCCGCAGATAAAAGCCGACCCGCGCGCCTTCCTCAGCCCGGCAGCTTGGAGATACCGGTTTGGCAGGTCGTCGGACGCAGAGGAGTATCTGAGCTATTTCGTCCCCACCTCAATATTCCTTTGCTGCCTGCTGGCGTTCCTCTGGCTGTTCCGCACCGTGCTGGAGAATCGACGCTGGAACCGGAGCTTCAAGGTGCACGAGGACGTCCATAGCAAGCTGATTGAGAAGTTTGCTTCCGGCCAGGATTTCAGCGCCTACATGCAATCCGACGCCGGCCGACGGCTACTGGAGTGGACTCCCCCCGTCATGGACACTGCCTCGCGCGGCATTCCTAATCCCCTCGGCCGAATTCTCTGGTCGCTGCAAGCCGGGCTGGTCCTGCTCCTGGTGGGCCTGGGCCTGCTTCTGCTTCGTGGGCAAATGTCTGCGAGCGCCGCGCCCCCCCTGCTGGTGTTTGGAACCCTGGGCGTGACCCTCGGCGCCGGTTTCACGCTCTCCGCGGTTGTCTCTTATGGTCTTTCCAAGCACCTGGGGTTAATTGGCGGATCAGGGCAGGGAAGAGAGGAGATGGTGAAGCGCTGAGCGGGCATGGCGAAGGTGTTCTGCCGGCCCCACACACAGGCGCACCGGAGGGTGGCGAGAGCCTGCCGCCCTTTGGGCACGTGGGGCAGTTGTAGCGCCGACCTTCAGGTCGGCACCGACCGGGATAAACCGCAGCAGGTTTGTGGTTATTCAGCGGTGCTGACCTGAAGGTCAGCGCTACAACTTCCAGGCGGGTTGCGCATTTGCAGGACGGGCCGGCGAATAAATCCAGAACGACGGCCCCATTTAGTGGCAGAATCCGAGTATGTTCATCCGGGATATCACCGTGACGGAGCTGGAAAGTTCGAAGGTCGGGGCGGAGGCAGCCGAGCAAGCTTTCCACATGGACGAACAGACCTTCCGGGTTTTCTACGAGAACACGGCGCGCCTCCTGTGGTCCTATCTCTCCCGGATCATGGGCAGTCCCACTCTGGCTGACGATCTTATGCAGGAGAGTTATTATCGTTTCCTGCGGGCTGATCTGAAATCAGAGGAGGCGGCCTATCAAAAAGCTTACCTTTTTCGCATTGCCACCAACTTGGCGCGCGACCATTGGCGCCGCCGGCCCCGCCACGAACCCGCAGAGGCCGCTGATCCCGAGCAGGTGCCCGCGGACGATCGCACCGCCGAGCGTGTGCAGCAACGCTCGGACCTGGGACGCGTCATGGGATGGCTGAAACCGCGGGAGCGCGAGCTTCTGTGGCTTGCCTACGCGGAGGGCGCGAGCCACAAGGAGATCGCGGATGCGTTGGGCCTGAGAGCGGCGAGCGTCCGCCTGCTGCTGTTTCGAGCCCGGCAGAAGGCGCTGAAATTGCTCCGCCGGTCGAGGCTGGCGATTCCAACCCCGGCCGGCATCAGCGATAGATCATGAAAGATGAGCAAGCCTATGAAGCTTCCACAGTGTGAGCGGGAACAAGAGGTGGTGGACGCGTTGCGGTCCGGCCGGTGGGCCAGCGTGTGGGGCGAGGAGATACGGCGACACGCGGCGGTTTGCGCGGTTTGCTCTGATGTGGCGTTGGCCGCGCAGGAATTTCAGCGCGAAGCGGAGCGGGCGCGGGCCGAACTCCAGCAGCCGGAGGCGGGCCTGCCCTCGCCCGGACTGGTTTGGTGGAAGGCTCAGCGCGCCGCTCGACGCGCGGCTGAGCAGCGTGCCGCCGAGCCCATGGTGCTGGTGGAGCGCTTGGCATATGCCGTCGGAGCCCTGGCGGCGCTGGGGCTGGGCGTGTGGCAGTGGCCTCGGATCGCGGCCTGGCTTCATCGCGCGCAAACTCTGGCCTCCCTTCCACACTTCGCGCCATTGCCCGAGTATTCTTCCCGCGGCGGCTGGCTGCACCGGCTCGCACCGGCTTGGCCTGGCCAAATCCCCGCCTTCCTGCTGGCGGCCAGCGCCGCCGCCTTCCTGGCCTTCATGGTTTTCGCTGCCTATGTGGTGTGGCGCGAGGATTAAAGCCGGGCACTGATGATCAGGCTGCGGAAAGACCCTTCCTAGCTATCGGCCCTAGCCCTTTGTTACCACTAAATCATTCTGAAGGGCCGGCAAGTACTGCGCTGAACCATAGCGCTACGACTTTTACCCTTTGCCTTTTGGTTTCCTTCTGCGGCTCACCCCTCTGCGGCCCACGAATCGATGATATCATCCCCGTTGGGCAATCCCCCCCAGGAAGGAAGTGGTCACTTGCGACTTCAATTCATGATGAGAATTGTGGGCGCTGCGCTGATCGCCTCAGCGACGGTTCTCGGCACGTATGCGCAAGGCGCCGACGGCGAGGCCTCGGTAATTTGGGTTGCCATGGAAGGCCGCACGCAGCTCAAGAAGACCGCGCCGGGAACCACGCTCGAAGGCAAGCTGGCACGCGGTGTTTTTTGGCGGAATACCGAGGTTTTTCCCAAGGGCAGCACCGTCCGGCTGGTGGTGGATCAGATTGAGTCGCGAAAGAAAGCCTACGCGGTGGACGATCGGCCCTTTGTGATTCACCTTTTCGCGCCCCGGCACGAACTGGTGGCGCAATTCCGTTCGGCAATCGTGTTGTTGCCAGGTGGCGCGCAAGTGCCGCTCCGGGCGACGTTCATTGCCTTGTCGCAACGCGCCGAGTTGAGCGCGGAAACGGCGAAGCCCGCGGCTGGGGCGGGGAAGGCGGCGGCAGGCGAAGGCGGAAACCTACTGAAATCGCAGCAACAGAAACCTGTCCCTCCCTGGGTGCTGACGTTGCAGGTGAAGCCGGAAGGCACAACTTTTCCCGCGCTCGCGGTGGCGCGCGCGGAAGGTCAAACCACCGCTCCGGCGCTCTGCCCGGAGCCTTGCATCATCGCCGATGGCACGCGGATGCCGCTGGTTCTCCTTGGGGGCCTCAGTGCGTCCAAGGACCATCAGGGCCAGTCTTTCCAGGCGGTGTTGCTGGAGCCCGTGCTGGTGGGCTCCACCATTGCCATTCCCCAGGGCAGCATTCTGCAAGGGGTGTTGGCCAAGCGCGTCGCGCCCCGCCGCTTGTACCGCCCGGGCTCGCTGAACCTGCTGTTCACGCATCTGACCTTGCCGAATGGCGCCGCCACCGCCATTGCCGCTTCCCCGGTCGCCGCAGAGGTGGATAGGGGAACCCACATGACGATGGACGCGGAGGGAAGTATTCATGCCCAACATCCCGGAAAGGCAAGATTTCTGCTGGATTTTGGCGTGACCGGGGGGATCTCCAAGGTCTCGGACGACACCACACAATTGATCATTGAGGCCATCAGCTCGACCGCCACCGACGCTTCCACCGCCGGGGTGGCCAGGTTTGCGGCGATGGGCGGCACAGCCGTCTTTCTACTTACGCGCCACGGGCGCGATGTGATCCTGCCCCCCTACACGGAAATGGACGTCAGCTTGAGCCGCGCCGTGTCGCTGGGAAACGATCCACCTGCCGCGAAGTCTCCCAAGTAAATGGCGCTGCCGGCAAGACAAACCCCCGCGATTCTGTACTCTATTCCTTGCGCTTCTCATCTCCGTCGCGGGATTTGAGGCTGAACTGCCAAAATCGGAAATCGAAACTCGAAATTCGAAATTCGAAAACCACTCAATCACTTGATGGCCCGATGAGCCGATGACCCGATTTCCCGATCTCCCCCTTAGCCAAAGTTCCGGTCAAGGCAAATTCGCCAGCTCCGCCTTAGCCGCCCTCACCCACAGAGACTGCAGCTCAGGGTGACCGGCCTCGGCGAGCCTAAGCGATTCTTCAAACTGGGCGCGGGCGGCTTCCGTTCGCTTTTCCTGGGCAAGGACAATTCCGACGATGAAGGGTGGGCCGGGATGGTCCGGGGCCAGAGCGCCCGCCTTCAGGGCTTCCTGGATGCCGGCTTCCGGTTTTTTGTCGTCAATGAACTCCCAAGCCTTGTACATGTGGCCGATGGCGGAAGCCCGGCGCAAATCGACGTCTCTCTCGTACACCAAAATCGCGCCGCCAATGTTGGCCAGCGGTTTCGCGTGCATAAAACGGCTATAAGGGTTGAGCTCTTCCCCACCCCAATAGGGAGCGGCGATTTCCGCCGCGCTGATCAGGACGACGCCGTGGTAAATCTCCGGTGGGACCAACATGGGATCATCCCACCAGCGCAGGAAGGGATCGGGCAGCAACTTACAGGGCAGGTGATAGTAGGCGGGGTCAGCGATGCCGGAGTAGGCGAGCCAGCAATCCTTAATGTCGCGGCGCTGGAGATACTGGCCGGCCTCACGCAACCCCTGTCCCCAATCGACATTGGAATCAGCAAGGCTACGATAGGTCTCGGATGTGCCCCCAAATAATTCGTTGGAGTATGCAAGATAGTTGGGAAGCGTATGGAGGGACGAGGCGAGGTGAAACGCCACCAGCCCCGCCACGACGACGGCCCAAGCCGCATGGCGGCGCGCCAGGGACCAGGCTCCCGCGGCCGCGGCCAGAATTAGGAAAGGGTAAATCGGCAGGACATGGCGGATGCCCATGTTGGTGCCCGCGGTCAAGGCGACACCCATGAAAAGCACGGGAGGAATCAGGATGTAGGCGGCTTTGCGATGGCGCTCCCCTGACCAACCCTTGACTGCGGCCACTCCCAGAATCAGCAGCGCCAGGAATCCCAGCGTGGATTTGATGACGAAGGCGACGGGGAAGTAATACCACAGAGCGTGCGGGTAAAGACGGCCAAAAAGAAAGGACAGCCGCGGGCCCCGGGTCACAAGCAGTACATCGGTGAGGCCGAATAGATAGGATTCCGGCAGCAGCTTGAAACGGGCGGCGGTATTGACCACCCAGGGTTCCAAGTGACCCCGCAATAGCCTGGTATATTGATCGAGGCTCAGCCAGAGCGGCAAGCCGTCAGGACGAGCTTGATAGCGAAACGCATAGAAGCTCCACAGGACCAGAACGGCTATCCCCAAGATGACGATCAGCCGACCGATCCAGATGCGGATTTCCCGCGAGAGAATTCGCCTTGGCGCGAATTCGCCCTGTCCAGCACCTTGGGCTTGGCAAGCAATCTCCACGGCGGCCAGCAGCGCCAGAGTGGGAAGCAAGAGTAGGGCGGAATGCTTGGAGGCGAGCGCCAATCCGCACATCACCCCGCACCCGGCAAGGCGAAGGAGTGTGGGCCGCTCCGCCACTCGCCAAAGGGCGTAAACCGCCGCCAAATCGAAGCAGGCGCCGGCAAAGTCGGTGGTGACCAGCGTGCAATGTGCCAGCAGGTTGGGCTCAAAGACCGCGAGCACGGCGGCGGTCCAGGCCACTCCGGCGCCGAACATCCGATACCCGGCCTCGAAGAGAAGCAAAATGAGGAGCAAACCCACCACCGCTTCGGCCAGACGCGCCCGGAGCAGGATGGCGTCAGCGTCGTTCCCATAGACAAACGCGCGGCCTTTTATATTCGCGGAGGGTTTGGAATTGTCGCGCCCCACCGGAGGGGCTTTTAGATGCATGAACAAAAGCGGGAACGTCCCCACCAGTTTTGCCAGCGGCGGGTGCTCGGGATTGATGCCGTAATCACCCGCCTGCCAGTAGCGGTAACCCGCCAGGAGGTGATAGGGCTCGTCCCAAACGGCGCAAAGGTCGCGGGAGGAGAGAGTGACCTCTATCGCGTAAATGCCGAAGAGCGCTGCCACGGCCACCGCCATGAGAAGGCGGCGAACGCGGCGACTGGGGGAGGGAAGGGAATCAATCCAGGATTTCATGAAAGAGTTCTCGATGGCATGGCGCGGCGTTTAGCCGGGACCTCCCGCTACGGCACAACACCTGCGCGCGCGGCGCCAAGGTCCTGAGGGAAACTCGCACCGCTGGGATTTCTTGCCAGGAAGGCCAGGAAATCATGACCTTCCCTTGCCGGTGTCCGTCAGAATACCTGAATCCGCCATTCTGGACTTTTGCCGCGCGGGAGTAAAGCCTCTTTTGCTCCCCCGGGAGGCAAAGAGGGGAGAGCAGCAGCCCGCTAGAGATAATCGCGGGTGGACTTGTAGGCATGGGAGATTCCCCGCTACCGCCCGCCCCGGGCTTTTTGTGGTATAGTGCGCGGGCAAGTTCAAGGCGCCGCAAGCTGGTCGGCCGGTGCATTGATCGCACCGTCCTTCCGATGCTTTTGCTCCGCGGCTCACAAGTGTGGTGCCCCATGTAATTATTGATGATCAGGAGGACAATCGGCCCCCCTCACCCCCGACCCCTCTCCCCCAACGGGACGAGGGGAGAAGGGACCATTCATTCACGAGTTACCTCCTCTCCCCTCGCCCCGTTGGGGGAGAGGGGTCGGGGGTGAGGGGGGCCGATTCACTGGCAACTCTAAAGTGGGACAGGACGCAGGAATCCAATCGCCTTCATGTCAGGAGGTTCGCATGGAAAGCTTTAAAATTAATCGTCGCGACTTCAGCAAATCGGCGGCGCTCGGCGTCGCCAGCCTGGCGATGTCGGCCGGCCCCATGGTGCGCAATGTCATGGGTGCAAACGATCGCATCAGCGTGGGGCTGATTGGGTCAGGTGGGATGGGGCAGGCGGACCTGCGCGATTTTCTGCGCACGGGACAGGTGGATTGCGTCGCCATCGCCGATCCCTACGAACCCAATCGGGACGCGGGCATCATGCTCACCAATGGCGCGGCCAAAGGGTACAACGATTTTCGCGAAGTTCTCGATCGCAAGGACATTGATGCGGTGATTGTTGCTACACCTGACCACTGGCACGCCATCCCCATGATTATGGCCTGCCAGGCGGGCAAGGATGTTTACGTGGAGAAGCCCCTCGCGCACACCGTGGTGGAGGGCCGCCACATGGTCGACGCCGCGGCGCGCTACCATCGCGTGGTGCAGGTGGGAACGCAACAGCGCTCCGGCGAGCACTTTGGGAAAGCCGTGGAGCTGGTGCGCAGCGGCAAGATTGGCAAGGTAACGCTGGCGGAAACCTGGATTCACGGCAACCAGTATCCGGAGGGTTTGGATTGCCCGCCCGACACACCGGCTCCGTCGTGGTTCGATTACGACATGTGGCTGGGACCCGCGCCGGCGCGCCCTTACAACCGCGTGCGCACCCTCTACAACTTCCGCTGGTTTTGGGATTATTCCGGCGGCATCCTGACGGATTGGGGAACCCACCTGCTCGACATCGTGAACTGGGCCATGGGGGTGGAAGCTCCGCGCACCATCCACGCCACAGGCGGGAAATTCCTGCTGGAGGATTGCCGCGAAACTCCCGACACCTTGGAAGTGGTGTACGAGTATCCAGCTTCGCCCACGAGCGGGAAAGAGTTCATGGTGCGCTTCTCCAATCGCGTTACCAACGGACGCGGCCCGGAGGGCCACAGCTACGGCATCCAGTTTTACGGCACCGATGGCACCCTCTTCATCGATCGCGACGGTTACACCCTGTGGCCGGAGCCGGCCCGCGTGGGACCTGACCGCATCACCAATCCCAACGTCGTGCACGGTGAAGGCTCATCGCAGCACTATCCCCATGTTCTCAATTTCCTCGACTGCACGCGTTCGCGGCAGAAAACGCACTCCGACGTGGCCACCATGCATCGTTCCACCAGCGTGGGCCTGCTGGGAGTCATCGCTTATAAACTCGGACGCAAACTCACATGGGATTCCGAACGCGAGCAATTCCCCGATGACGCAGACGCTAACAAGTTACTTACGAAGGAGTATCGTAAGCCCTGGGGACTTATTTGACTCGTGGGCAGAGAGGGGCATCAAGTGTGGATGGCTGCCGGTCCCGAACGCTCCAAGGCAAGTTGTTTGACAACCTGATACGAGCTGCACAAGGGCGTATGCGGAGCGCTTCTCCTCAAAGTTAATGACTCGATGGCAAAAGAAAGGCAGGGGGTTTCACAAGCCAGGCTGCGTCGGTACCAAATGGGTAATGCTGATGTAGAGCCGGAATGTTTGACTGGCTTCCCAATGGGGCGTGAGAAGGTTTATTAGAATGATTACTATTTTTAGGGTGGTCTAATTTCTCACGCTGCGAGAATTCACGTTTCGGCAATGGGCCTGTAACAACTTGTGCCATAATGGGTTAGATCGGTACTGGTTTGGCGTGACACGTGCAATGAGTGATTTCGCCAGTGGCCGAAAAAAGTTAGTTTTTTCTGAAGAAAAACCTTGACAAGAATGCGGGGGGATTTATAATCTATCCACGAAAACGGAATGGCCCGAATAATACTGCACCCTGGGTTGGGGGAAGAGCCGTTTACTTCCGTAACCCAAAAAGGAGTTTTTTCAGATGACGATGAAGACTACAGTGGTTCGCCTCAGTTTGTTTGCGCTCCTCATGGGGGCGGTCGCAACGGTACCGGCTCTTGCTGGTTCCGCGGTGATTGGTTCTGTGGCTGGTAGCATGAATGCAAGTGTCGGTGGCCAGTCGCTTTTACCTAATACAACCATCTTTAGCGGAGACAGCCTACAGGTACGAGATGGCGTCGCCGTGATTGCTGTCGGCAAAAACAGTCGAGTGGTTTTCGGACGTGATACGGTCGCCTCCTTCCTGCGGGACACGGATGAAGTTACCGTCTTACTGAGCCAAGGCAACGTTTCCCTGCTCCACCCCACCGACGGAACTCCCGTCCGCGTGAAGGCCGGGGAGATTACCGTGACCTCAGCGGCGGGCTTCAAAACCCTTGGAGAGATTGCCATGCTTAATGGTTCCGTGGTCATCACTGCCAAGGAAGGCTCGCTGCAAGTGGACGCTCGTGGCGCAACAAAGAACGTAACTAAAGGTCAGACAATTGTCATTTCCCCTAGGACCGCGGACAAAAAGAAGGGCGCTGGAAACGCGGGCTGGGGCAATAATGGTAGCACTTATTTTGATGTTGCGATCCTTGCTGCTGCGGGCACGGGCGCAATTCTGGCGGGCGTAGCCATGAGCCGCGCCGGCAACGCGAATGATAATGCCGTCCTGGCTATCAGCGCTGGCAACGCGGCGATTTCTGCTGCCAACGCCGCAACTTCTGCTGCCAACACGGCAGGTTCGACGGCGTCAGCGGCAGCTTCGGCAGCGGCACAAGCTGAGTTTCTGGCGGAATGCGCCAACGACTATGCGCAGTGGGGCAACTACGCCAGCATCAATCAAATCACTGGCTCAACGTGCCCGGTCTACAACTCTAAACACTAGTCTGTTCTGGAGCAAGGAAGCAAGAGTTAGTGGCTAGTCCAGTCTCAACGGCGAGCGGCATCCGATTGCGCCTCGGATGCCGCCGTCTGTCTTTAGAATCCTTCCGATTTCCTCTTCGCTTGCGCCAAGACGCACTGAGTGCGAATTCTGCGCCTCACGTGTGTAGGGTTCCGCCTGCATCATGGAGATAGAGGCAGAGCCTTCTGGCCTTGCATCCGGCTTGGCAACCTCCCGGTCGCAACTGACGGTCAAGTGTGGGAAACTCCAGCCCGATCTCTCAATATGCTGGGGAGCGCTTGGGAACTGCCGCAAGGCCCGGCTGAAGCCCCGCCCCTCCAAATCCTTCGTGAGAAATCCGGGCAAGCTGGACCGGTGCCAGCCGATGATGCGCAACACGCCAGCGGCACCCATGGCCCCAATGAGTTGCCCCGGAGCTAGCCGCAGGATTTCAGCCAGTCGGCAAATCTGCGAATTCCCTCTTCGAAGCTGACTTTGGGCGAGTAGCCGAGGACTTGGCGGGCCTTGGTGAGGTCGGCGTGGGTAAGGAGCATTTCGCTGGCGGGGGTGGGGATAAACTTCCGCCGAACGGGTTTGCCCAAGGCTCGCCCCAAGGTGTCCACCATAGTGTCAATGCGCACGGGGTGGGAGTTTCCGATATTGTAAACATCGAATTTGCCTGGGGCATTGAGGGCTCGCAGGAATCCGTCCACGGCGTCGTCGATATAGGTGTAATCCCGTTCCAGGCTGCCGTCGCCGAAGATGGGGACTTCCTTCCCTTCCATAATCATGCCGGCAAATTTGCGGATCGCGAGGTCGGGACGTTGGCGCGGTCCATAGACGGTGAAAAGGCGCAAGCAAAGCACGGAAAGGGCGTAGGCGTGCGAATATGTGAAGGCCACCGCCTCGCCCGCAACTTTGGTGGCCGCATAGATGGAAAGGGGATGGGAAATGTTGGCATCTTCCCGGAAGGGAGCGCGGCTCGTGTGTCCATAGACCGAGCTCGAGGAAGCAAACAACAGGCGCTCGACCCCGTTCTGGCGGCTGATTTCGAGCACCTGTGTGGTCCCCAGCACGTTGATGGAGGTATACGCCTCCGCCTGCGCGAACGACAGGCGCACTCCCGGGCGCGCCGCCAGGTGAATCACCACATCGGGCTTGAAGGTGGTAAATACCTCGCGGAGCTTCTCGCCGTCGCGAATATCGGTGGGGAAGAACTGAAACTCCCCGCTCGCCCTGACTTCCTCCAGGTTGGCGCGCTTCAATTCCGCCGGATAGTAATCATCCAGGTTATCGACGATGGCGAGGCGTTTGCCTTCCTTAAGCAAGCGCTGCGCCAAGTGGGATCCAATGAACCCGGCGCCGCCGGTGATGAGAATGCTGTCCATATTGGAAGGACTATTCCGATCCCAGAATGTCTCCTCTCTCTGTCGCTGCGGCGGCTGGGGATTGTGGATGCAAATCCAATCTGACCACGGACGACGGAAAACTCACCTTACGGATCCCTTCTTTCGCACCGCCTGATACTGGGCGGCGGGCATCGACACGAGCTCGAGATGGCCCTGATCATCAATCCAAAGACTGATTTGAGCCAATTCCGTGGTGAGAAGGAATCGCCGCAGCGTCCGATTATCTCCATTGACAGGGACAGTCTCGGGCCCCATGGCATTCAGGGTAATCACTCCCGGCAGCGCTTCCTGCGGAATGAAGGCGTGAAAAGTTTGCGTGCCCCCCTTGGCCTGATCGTAGCGGGCGAGGGCCAGTTGGTATTGATGGATGGCGTTATCGTCGAGCACAACAACATCCTTGTCCAGCTTGAAGTCGCGCCGATCTTCCTGCCCATTTGCCGTCTTGCGGGCGTGGACCGGTTGCGTGCGAAAGTCGATGCTGAGTTGGGAGGATTGCGCCCCCTTCTGGCTCCAGGTGTAGGAAAGGGGCGCGAGATGAGAATCAAGCAAGAGGTTCGAGGAGGTTCGGACCTCCAGCGTCTTGCCCTTTTGTTCCACCGAGAGGTGATCATCCCCCTGGGCCTCAATCCGGTCGGAGCGGACGCGAATCTCAAAAGTTTCTGTCCCCACGCTCTTCCCGGCAACCGAGACTTCGAACGTGCCGCGATCGTTCAGGTCAGGAGGCGCAGCGTTGGGGACTTGACCCGGTAACAGACCTGCCGCCGGAAATCCGGCCAGCAGCGCGACAAGCGGCATGAGCAATGCACAACGTTTTAGGAAGGCCAGTGCCAGGCTCCTTTCAGGTCAGAAGACCCGCAAACTCAAGATTTGCTCGACCACCTCTTCCGGTTTACGCCCTTCCGTCGAGATGCGAAAATCCGCCAGGCGGTAATAGGGCAAGCGTTCCATAAAAAGCTGGGTGAACGACTGCTCGTCGCGAAAGAGCGGGCGGTTCTGCAAGCCTTCGCAGCGCGCGCGCAGGATCTCCGGGGGGCAATCGAGCCAAATCGTCGTTCCCCCCGACTCGCGGATCAAATCCACGTTGGGAGGCTGGGCAAAAGTGCCGCCACCCAAGGCGATGACCGCGGGTTCGGTTTTGGAAGCCTCGGCCAACGCGGCGCGCTCAATCTGGCGGAAGAAAGATTCACCGGAGTTTTCGAAAATCTTCCGAATGCTCAAACCCTGCCCGGCTTCGATCACCGTGTCGAGGTCGATCAAGGGCCAACCCAGAGCGCTGGCCAGCAAATTGCCCACCGTGGACTTCCCACTTCCCATGAAGCCCAACAGGTAAATCACTTTTCGACAGTGGCGAATCATTTTCGATGGGGACCTGCAGTAGAAGTTTGCAAGCACCGATTATAGTGGCGCGGTCATGCGCAACGCAACTTTTAGCTGAGGGGAAACAGGTATCCGGCCAGCAGAGGTCAGTAGGTTGTCAGTACTGCGGGCGAATGCGGATGCTGCCACTGAAGGAGGTCAGCTCGACGTTGGCCTTGCCGGTGTTATAAGTGCCCAGCAGGCTATTCGCTGCTCCCCGGGGTGAAGCTGGCTCCCGCCGGCGGGTCATGGGCAGGGTATTGCTCACTTTGCCCTTCAAGGTCTTGGCGCGCAATTCGTAGGAAGCGGAAGGCGGGCAGACGATATCCACGTCGCCGCTGTAGGCGGAGAGAACATAGTCGCCGCGAACCATAAAATCGCCTTCATACAGGATGTGCCCGGAGGTGGTGCTGCCATGCAGGCTGGTGGTGTTGGGAGAAACAAAGTGCAGGTTGCCGGTAATGGTGTACGCTTCCACGTTGCCGGCGGGTCGAATGATTTCAATATTCCCGCCCACGGAATGCACGGAGAGGTGGCCGGAGTAATCGCGAATGGTAATGTCGCCGCCCACCGATTGCACGGAAGCGTCCGCGTGCATTCCCTCCATCACGATCTTTCCCTGAGGGTTGCGAATTTCCAGGGTGGCGCCGGCGGGAACATCCAGGGCGTAATCCACCCCCTGCTCGCTCGCGGGCAGAGTGGCATCCAGAAGGTGAGTGTCAAAATGCAGCTTGTCTCCGGCGCCAGTGTCGGGGAAAATCTCGCTATCCACCTCGACGCGCGGAGAAGCCACCGTGTAGACCACATGCACCTGGGCTTTGTCCCAGCCCCGCACCAGAACATGGCCCTTCAGGTTGATCAAGCTGATGCGCGGTTCACGCGTGGTATCAAAAGTTTTCTCCAGCCGTCCTTCGCCTGCGGCCCAAATCAAGCCAACAGAAAAGAAAACGGCCACGAGCAGATGCAGGATTTGCCTGCTCGATTGCAAGCTTACCGTAGCCCGGTTCATCAACCCCGTGTCCCTCGCTAACGCCCTTCGAACTCCAACGCAGAAGAAAGTACCTCAGCCTTGCGCGTATACGCCGTCAACAGATAGTCGTGAGCCAGCGTATTTCCGGGCTCTTGTTGCAATGAGTCCCGGCATTCACGTATCGAACCATCCAGGGAGACCAGGCTCTGTTCATACGTGGCCTTCAGGTCAGGGGCCATGGATGCTTCATTAGCTCGATAACTACTTTCCAGATCAGAAACTACACGGGCCAGAGCCCGGTCTTCGCCTGCCGGCAATGCCAGCGTGGCCTGGACAATATTGGCCGGATTGGCCGCCTCATCGGGCCCGCCCCAGCGCTCGAAGCTGCTGAAAGGCAGGGTCAACGCCGATCCCAGGAATACCAAGGCGACCAGGACACTCGCGGGGATCGCATGCTGAAGAATGGCCCATGACAGGACTTGGCGCCACCCTCTCGCGGGCGCGCCGAAAGCTCCCTCCGCCTCCAGCCGGGCGCGGACGTTGGCCCAAACCACGCGCGAAGGCTCTTCCTGAGGCAGATTCCGCGCTGCTTGTCGAAGGGATTCGAGGTCAGCCAGCAGGGCGCCACAGGGAGCGCAATCCTGCGCGTGGGAAACGATGAAGGGGCGCGCTTCGCCCTCGAGATAAGCTTCCAGCTCGGCATCGAATTGCGCGCACGGGGGCACGCGGAAAGCTCCTTCCGCCTCCAGCCGCGTCCGTAGGTTAGCCCAAACCACGGGCGAAGGCTCTTCCCGGGGCAGGGCCTGCACCGTTTGTCGAATCGATTGCAGGTCAGCCAGCAGGGCGCCGCACGATGTGCAATCCCGGGCGTGGGAAGCGACGAAGGGGCGCGCTTCACCCTCTAAATAAGCCTCCAGCTCGTGATCGAATCGCGAGCACGCAGCGAACGCTTGGTATCGGCCTTCTTCCATAATGCCTTCTATACTTCTTCCACCGGTCATGTAGCGCCGACCTTTAGGTCGGCACGTGCTGAGTCGGCACGTGCTGAGCTAAAGCTCAGCGCTACGATCCGTCATCACGATGCGCCATCAACTTCTTCCACCGGTTCCCCGGCCGGAAGTGATTCCTCCGCGGACTTCATGCCGCGGTCTTTCCGCAGCCGCTCCCGCAGCTTCATGCGGGCTTTGTGAAGCTGCGATTTGGAATTCCCCACCGAGCATTTCATGATTTCAGCGATCTCATTGTGCTCGTAACCTTCCACGTCGTGCAGCACAAAGACCGTCCGGTAGCCCGGGGGCAAATCCGCGATGGCGTTCTGCAGGCCGATGCGCTCCACCGAGCCCATCAGCCGCCGGTCATCACTGCCGTAATCGCGTTTGACCGGCTCGTCTTGCGAAGTATCCACTTCGTCGAGCGATATCTGTTGCAGTCCCTTCTTGCGCAAATGCATCAGGACCACATTCACCGCCAGGCGGTGGAGCCACGTCGAGAAGGCCGACTCACCGCGGAAAGTGGAGATCTTGCGAAAGAGCTGGAGAAATGCTTCTTGCGTCAGATCTTCCGCTTCCGCCGTGTTACCCGTCATGCGCAAGCACAGTGAGTACACTCGCCGCTTGTGAGCTTCAAAGAGCGCGGCATACGCCTCTTCCTCACCTCGCTGGGCGCGCGCAATAAGCTGAGCTTCCGTCGCTGCCTTCGGTGCCGGTGTCTTGTTTGTGCTCAAGCAGTTTCACTACCGGCCGCACCTCAACTCACCTTTTGAGATGCGGGCGTGGATTTCTGAGTTGTATTCTACCTACCGACGTTTGTCCCGCTCCGGCGGTTACAGACTGATAGTCCCCGGAAGCCCCTACTGGCTTCCCCCGCCGGGTGATTTTGATTCCAAAGTACATGCTTTACGCAAGGGGGTACCCCTCGGCCCTAGTATAGCACGGCCCCCTTACACTTCGGCCACCCCTCGGGAGGCTTGGCGGCGGCCAAATCAGGACAATTTGGCTCTGCACAAGGCAACGGGAGTGGTGTGCCTCACCCCGTTTGGCGACGTGCGGTTGCCGCTGGGGTATCGGGCAGGAGAAAAGCCCACGGTCACGAAACGCAGTGACCGTGGCCACAGGCTCCTCCAAGGTGGGATGGAAAAGCCCCACCCGCGATTCCACGCTTCTATTTAACATGGGTGTAGCGTGGTTTTTCGGTGGCGTTTCCGTAGTTGCTCTTCATCGGTAATCCGGTAAGATATAGTCAGTAGGAGAGGGTGCGAAATGGTGAGGCTCAAGATGTCAAAAAAACGCCAGCGAGTTAGCGCCAGAGAGTTTTCAAACCAGTTCACGAAGATCGTATTTCGCCACCTTTCTGCGCTGCCCCCTGAGGAACAGGACAAGCACATTAAGAACGCCAAGCGCGCGGCGCTTGGTGCTACCCGATCTTTACCAAAAAGTACTTGACAGAAGTTTGGGGCAGTTTATAATGTGGTTAGAGCGACTGGCAGCCGGATGAACCAGTTACCCGGTGAGTCGCTTAGGTTCTGTTAAGGGCCATTCCGCGAGGAGTGGCCCTTTTTCTTTTGTGGTTTGATCAAGTCTCCTTTAGGGACAACCGAGAACAACTCAGGACGTGGGTGACGGGCCGTGCATTCGAACACGACTCTGTCTCTGACTTTATTGCCGTAGCGATCTGCTCTCAGGTTGGGATTCTCCATGCCCGTCATCTTGCTGGTGTCAAGAACCCATGAGTCCGCTTGCATGGCATTGGCGATTTGATCAATCACGTCGTCGATCGTGTACCCGTCTTTTGCGATGCGGCTTTGGTAGATATGCTTCCCAATAAACACCACTTCCGCACGAACTGGAATGAGGCCCTGTGCAGCACGGTGCTTGTTGATGTGCGCAAGCTGCTCCGGGGTTAATGCGCCTATTTCCACCAGGCTGGCCTTACGCCCTGCTTCAATCTGTTCGAGATTTGTTCTTATGAGAGCGGCGGCATCCGTAAGGAGCGGCATGTTGATTGGTCAAAGGATTGTATCGTCACGTAAAGATGGCATTATATACTGATCTAGGTCAACCGGTCTTGTATTGTCCAGCAGGCGTGCCAACCAACATAACTCCGCGGGTTCCTCCTCGTCCACAATGCCATGAAGCTCGTAAACGAGGTTCTCGATTCGAGCGTCGGTGGCGGCGATTCGCGGCCGACGCGTTCAACTTGCGAGGGGGCGAGCTTGCCGGAACGCTTTTGCTTGTTCAATTCCCGCATCCGGTCAACGAGTTCCACCATCTTGCCGTGCCGGGCCTTGTCAGGAAGGTAGCGCAAGGCTCGCTCTTCAGCCTTGCGGCTTTTCCAACACGAGGCGGCGTGTTGTTTCACGCCCCCCGGGATTTCCCATCTTGCCCGCGTCAGAATGCCACGCACACATGAAAAGCCGCAGGACCGTAGAGCGGGTCCTGCGCTACGTGCTCTCAATTACCCTTCGCTCGCCCAAACAGGTTGGGGGGAACACGGAGGACGATATGAATCAGAAAAGCTTGGTCATGACGGGGTTGAACTCCTGCCCTTTGGGCAGATGCGCCCAAGCGTGGTGAGAAAAGCCGGCTAACGCCCCCGGTACCTCCTGCCAAGGAAAAAGGAACATGAATCAAGGAATATCCACTTCCCGCGCACAGCGAACCCCGAAAGTGTTGTCCCTGCCGGCTGGATCGTTCCTAACGCGGAGCGATACGCGAACGCCCCTGGGAAGGCCGCTCCAGGACCCGCCGCGCAGAACGCGGATCTGGCCGCTCGCCGGCCCCGACGGATCTTGAGACGGACTGTTCTGGTAGTAACTCTGGTCGTCCCAGTCGTTCACCCATTCCCAAACGTTCCCCAACATGTCGTGCAACCCGAATCGGTTGGCGCGCTTTTGTGCGACCTCGTGCGTTTGCCCTCCGCTGTTGCCACTGTACCAGGCAACCTCATCGATGGGCCCGTATCGCGCCTCCGTACTCCCGGCCCGCGCCGCGTACTCCCACTCTGCCTCCGTGGGCAGCCGCCCTCCCGCCCACGTGCAGTAATCGTGTGCGTCATTCCAGTCCACATTCACGACCGGCATGGCGTCATTCGGCCACGGGACGCCTGGCATCTGCCGACCTGTGGCTGCGGCGAAGCGTTTGTAGGCGCCCACCGTCACGGGCGTCTGGCCCATCCAAAAACCTTTCGTGATCGTCACTTGATGAGCGGGCTTCTCCGCATCGGTGCAATCATTGTCCCGCGGCGAGCAGCCCATCATGAACGTTCCAGGCGGAATCCATACGTACTTCAACCCGTCTTTCGGGTTCTCTCTCACTGTTCCGGCTGCGGGCGCAGAGACGACTCGGCGGGGCGTCTCGACAGGCGCTGGTGGCGAAGGTAATTCGCGGGGTTTCTCCACCGGGGCCGGTGGCGAAGGTTGTTCAGCGTCCGCCAGCGTCGCGGTAATCGTGGCCACTTGTCCGGCCGCCGCCGTCACTCGTTGTTCGTAATCCTTTTTGCCGGCGAGGGAGACTCGCAGCGCGTGTTCGCCTGCTTTTAGGTCCTCGATCACCAGGCGGCCCTTGCGGCCCACCTGCCCTTTGAAGGTGTCGTCAAGATAGACCTGCGCATTCGTGGAGGTCTGCACCACAATCTGCGCCGGGCTCGCTTGCGGACTTGGCGGATTGGTTGGGGAATTATTCACCTTTGGCGCGGGGACGGGAGTCTGGGGCTTGGCCGGAAGGCTCGTCTCTTGCTGCGGGGCGCCGGGTTGGGGGCTGGGTGGCTTTCTAGACCCTCGCCAGTACGCCCAGACCAGCGCTACCACCATCACAACCACAACAGCAGCCACTACGCTCGTTATCCCGACACGGGATGTCTTCTGGGGTTGGGGGCGAGCGCCGTGGTCTCGTAGGGGCGGTTCCCGATCAGATCGGGACAGGTCGCCAACCGCCCCTCCCTCGAATGGGCGAGGTTCCGAGGATGGTAGGGGTCGCCGCGGCGACCGTTCGGCCTCCGGGCGAGCGCTGCTTGCCCCTACGTCTGGCGGGCTCGCAACGCGAGCTACCGGCGGTGCGGACGCCTCGCCCCGAGGGACTCCGGGTTCACGGGGCGGGATTGCGGGTTCAACCCGCTTCGTTGTGCCAAACGCCTGCGGGGATTCTATGGCCGATGGCAACGTGGCGGCGTGCGCGAAGTCGCGGGCAAGATCCAGCACGGAGGCAAAACGTTGGTCGCGATCCTTCACGAGCGCCTTCATGACGGCGCTCTCAACCTCAGGAGGTACGTCCAAGCCCGGGGCGACGGCGCGGAAGGGTGGCGGCTCCTCCATCAAGTGCTTGCGCAGGTATCCAACCGGCGTGTCGGAATCGAAGGGCACGCGCCCGGTGAGCATCTCGTACACCACCACGCCCAGCGAGTAGATGTCGGAGCGCGCGTCGAGTTCGTCACTCCTCATGCCGGAAGCCTGCTCGAATGACATGTAAGCGGGCGTGCCCAGCACCATGCCGGTCTGCGTGTGGGTGGCGGACTCGCGCAGTTTGGCAATGCCGAAATCGACGAGCTTGACCACAACGCGTCGTAGGGGCGGGTCTTGTGCCCGCCCACTGTCGGCAATGCCGACGGTGAGGGCAGGCACGAGGCCTGCCCCTACGTCCTCGTCGGGGTACGTCAGGAAGATGTTATCCGGCTTCAAATCGCGATGAATAATGCCGAGCTTGTGCGCGGCGTTCAGGCCTCGCGCCGCTTGCTGGAGAATTTCCGCGACTTCCGGCAGGGGAAGTTGACCCCGCCGCTTGAGGGCCTCGCGGAGAGATTCGCCCTCCAGAAATTCCATGGCGATGTAAGGCGTGCCGTCATCGGCCTGGGCTGATTCGTGAATGGTGACGACGTTCGGGTGGTGGATGCGCCCCGTGGAAGCCGCTTCATTTTGAAAACGCAGCAGGAAGTCGGGGTTGTCGAGGAGTTTACGATTCAGGACCTTGAGCGCCACGGGGCGATTGCCCACCCCAATCTGCTCGACCAGGAAAACCGCGCCCATGCCGCCCGCTCCCAGGCGGCGGACAATGCGGTAACGCCGGGAAAGTCCAGCGGCAAGCTGAGCTTCGGTGGCGGTGGCTTGGCGGCTCAAGCACGCGCCGTCTCGCGGACAGAACTCAACGTCATCGGGGTAGGTCTGCCCGCAAGTGTGGCAAATCTTCATGGGCCACCATGAAATCGCAATGTTGCGCGGATTCTAACAGAAATATTACGGCAAAGGAAATAGCCGCTGGGCGGTTTGCCGCGGGCAGTACCTCACATCAAACGTGGCGCTCCCGAAGCGGAGGGCAGCCCACGGACAGCACTACACTGACCGTGGCTGCCCCCGCTTAGGTTACAGATCACCTTTGGAATGTCGCGGACCTTGTGGCACTATGGGGGAGAGAAGAGCAGATACAAACCAAGGCGGCATAACACCAAAGGCCAGGAGGCAGGATTATGACGAGATTTAGTCCGCTCATAGCTATGGGAGGCAGGGGATTTGTTTTTCATGACGCCGAGTGGTCAATCATCGGACTCAGGGTCAATACTAAGCGAGTAGCATCTATAGCTTTGAAGGCGCTCTATGGCCAGCGTGCGGCTGCCGCGGCTATCCACGAGGCGCAGCGAGTTTCGGGTAAAAAGCGCTAAGAGGTGTGGTGGCGCGGCTGCTTTCAAAGCAACCCACTACCCACGTAGATTGCCTGCGCCAGGAATACATCCATTGAAGCCGAAGAAAAGGCAGGCTCATGATGGCCGCCCTTCATGAGATAGAATCCGCAAAGGTCAGAATGCTGGAAGCACGAAAAGCGCTGGAGGACTATGAAACACTTAAGGGCTTTTCTTCGTCCGGCGAACACACAAGGCTGATTAAGGTATTTGCTCGGGCCACAGAGATCTACCTCCGGCTTTCAGCGAGCCAACGATAAACAAGGTTATGCGCAGCAGGACCCGCGACTGCCATTTGTTCCCCCCAACCGACACACGTAGGAAACTACACTCGGACAAGGCTGTGAGCGGCGAAGCCATGGTCAGTGCAGCTCTGATTGTGGCTTCCCACTTTGGACAAGAAGACGGCCCCGGCATGTCCCATCCAGACTGGCGACGCGTGGTTGCCGCTGGGTATCGGGCGTGAGAAAAGCCCACCTTTGGGGTCCGCGCTACGGACTGATCGCTGTATTAACCGTCCTTCCAATGGCCCGATGACCCGATGACTCGATGTCCCAATGACCCGATGACCCAATTCCTCCATCCAGTGCCTCCCAATCCAGCCGGCGTTTCGGTGGTTAGGCCGTTAAGGCCAATTGCTGCCGACTGGCCGAGAAGGCAATTCTCCAGGCTGAAACCTGCGCAGGGCCTGCAAATGTTCCGCTAGCGGCAATGAATCGAGCTATTCGGCCAGGTTCCATCCCTCGGAATAGTGCGTCAGCAGGAGTTAGCGGAAACGGGGCGGCTCGGTGGTTGGATCAGTAAATTCGACGCTAAGGGATCGGTGATAAATGCAAGGTGGCGGGGATCAGCTTGGAAGCCCGATACGGCCAAGCAGGTTATGAAAGCGAGCCGAGCGCGAGAGGGGTTCAAACCTCGGGTCAACCTCGAGGAAAACCAGGAGCGGATCGTGCTGCTCGTAGGCCTTTTCGATGCACCCCAAAGTGCATTCGTTGTTTCCCATGTGGACCGCCGCCTGCGCCAGGAAGATGTAGCGCACGTATTGTTGTTTGCTCAGGGTGGCCAACTCCTCCAGCAGGCGCTCCGCGGACGTTCGTCGCCCCGCCCGGGCATAGACAGAACAGAGCGTTGACGTAAAAATGGTCTGGCCCCTGGCGAGGGCTCTGGCCTTCTCGCAATGGGTAAGGGCGTGAGCGAAATCGCCCTTCTGTGCCAAGCACATCCCCAGCATCATGTGGATCTGGGCCGCGGAGGGATCATGGCTCAGAAGCTTTCGGCAAACCTCGATGGCCAGATCATAATTCTGGGCGAGGATTCCCAAAACGGCCAGCGCCGAGCCGATTACCGGCGACAGGGGGTCGAGCCGGAGCGCATGTCTCAGCTCCTCGACGGCCTCGTCAGGCCTATGGGCAACCAAGTGACACGCGGCCAGGAGCATCCACGCGATTCCATCGCTGGAATTAAGCTCGATGGCACGTCGGCAATTGGCTTCGGCTTCCGGCCAGTTCCAAGCGCCGCAGAGGTTCCATGCCGCCAGCGCGGCATGGGCGCGGGAGAGCTGCGGATCCAAGTCCAAGGCCTTCAGGGCAAGTTCCCTGGTTACCCACAACGCGGCGGCGGGCGGATAGTCGTACCAAAAGGCCAAACGAAACCATGCCGTGGCGAGTTCGGCGTACGCGGGAGCACAATTCGAGTCGATGGCAACCGCCCGGCTGAAAACATCAATGCTCTTCTTGATATCCGCCTCCGACCACTGGAAAAACAGGGTCCCTGAAAGGTAGGCACTATGGGCCGCCGGGATCCAGGTGGTCTGCGGATGCGGGTTCTGCGTAATCGGCAAGCTGAGCTTGGCGGACAGGGCGCCAGCAAGATCCCGTGCCAACCCTTGCTGGATTGAAAGTAAAGCCGGGAGCTCGATTACAAAATTGTCTGCCCAGACCTGGGCCTGGTCGCGTGCCGCAACGAGTCGTGCAGTCACGCGCACCTGCCGCCCGTGCCAGCGCAATCCTCCCTCCATGACGTAATCAACGCCTAATTCCTTCCCGATTTGCTCGATGCTTTTCGCCGATTGCTTGTATTGCACGACCGAGGTGAACCCGATGACCCGGAGATGTCGCGGACTCACTTGGCCGAATTCGGAAATCACTTCATCGGTGAGGGCGTCCGCGAAAGTTTCCTTCGCAGGATTGCTCGTAAGATTTCTGAAGGGAAGGACGGCAATCATGATTGGCTGCCCTGTGGAGGGTTCGTGTTTTGAAGTCCCACCGAGTGCTGGTAAGAGGCCTGGGGTGAGGGATCCCGAGCCATGACCCGTACTTTCCCCCCGCCTGCGACTCCTTAGCCAAGCATCAATCTTGTCGGGGAAGGCATAGACCGTTTCTTTTTTACGATGCAGGTGACGACGGACGGGCAACCCCTCCTCCTGCTCCCAGCGGCGGACCGTCCGCGTGCTGCGCTTCAGATAGGCCGCAATCTCCTTCCAGGAATCGAGTCGCAGTCCGGGGGCAGGAGTGACTATGCTCGGCTCCGGGGACGTTCCGGCGTTTGACATGATGAGGCTCCAGGGGCTCGCGTTGCCCCAACTTTAATCCATTTCAGGGCAAGCTTCAAAGCAAATCCGCCAAAGTATCAAGCAGGCCTTGGCAGGTGCTATGGCCAAGCGCGGCCAAACGCGGCCAAGAATGCCATGGCCCCCTTTGTCCGTTGCCGCCCTTTGTATTTACCACGTAGCCTTGATGAGGAGCGATAAATCCGTTTGAACCGGGGCGGGCCGCGGGGAGCCGGAGAGTGCGCTTGTCTGAGGATTGGGAAAAGATGGTAGAAACGACGGAGAAATACCCCGAAGTCTTTGATGTGGGTTTGGCATTGAGCAGCGTCGGTGGTGATCAAGAGTTTCTTGCCGAAGTTGTCGGGCTCACTCAAGCTGCATGGCCGACCCTGTTGGCGGACATTCGGAGTGGGATGGCCCGGGGGGACCTGTGTATCGTCGAGACGTCGGCGCGTCTCGCCAAAGCTGCGGCACGAAACGTCTCGGCGAAAAGGGCTTATGAGTCCGCCCTGCAACTCGAGGCGGTGGCGCGCAAGGGAGATTTGCAAGCCGTCCAACGTGCCGGCATGGACTTGGAGCGAGAGGTGGAGCTGCTCCAGTTCTTCCTCGCCGCGCTCAGCGATAACGGATGTTCTTCGTGAGGCCAATCTTCACGCCGACGCCGGCGAGGGTTTATACGCGCGCCGGCCCCACCCAGAGCAATGTGATCAACTAAAAGGGGGAGCATGAGTCTGGAAATGCAGGTTCAAGAAGTGAATGGCTATTTATCCCTAAGGGCCGAGGGCCGATACAGTTTCGCTAATCTATCCGGCCTTTTCGACAGAGTGAAAGCCGAGAGTGAGAAACGCGCCCACCACGGAGTAATCCTCGATATCTCCAAGATTGCTGGAATCATTCCACTGGTGGATATGTTTAGGCTGGCGGAACAATGTTCAGAAATCTGGAAAAGGTCTTTCCGCATCGCTCTCATATCCCCGGAAGTGGGGGCCTTCAATTTCTTCGAGGATGTCGCCAGGAACCGGGGAGCACAATTAAAGGTGGTTCCGGATCAGAAAGCAGCGATTGAGTGGTTAAGGTGATCCGCGAACTATTCGATGCAACTGTCGCGAGTGAGGTCTTCCAATGTGGGGAGCAATGGTGTCAGGAACCATTTTCGCCTGGTGTCCGAGGCCTCACGCTTGAGTTTGAGTCGATTGACAAAGAGGGTTCGGGCCTGACTGAGATTAGCTGGAATTCGAAAGTGGGGAAATACCAGGAGTATGTTCTTGACGAGAAGGACGTTCGCAGTCATCAATGTGTGTTTGTACCTGAGATCAGTCCGAAGCAGATAAGACGATCTCCCATGGGGCCTCGTGCCCCGGTGCCTTAAACGTCCAGACCAGGGGCCGCATCCCACTTCGATGGGTGTCGGCTGGCAAGCGTCGATCCGAGATCGGCGCTACAATCCCGATCCGATCGGGATAAGTTCCCCCCCCCGCGACGCCGACAACAGCAGGTGGGCAGGCGACGGTGCAGAGGAGCCCGGTGGAGCCAATTCGACACGTTATCCGGTTTGATGCCCGGACTCTTCCGCATCGATGGTTTGTCTTTCTGGCAGCATGCGTTGATGGAGAATGCGAGATACTCGGATGCCCCCCGCTTCCATTCGATAAAACACGACATGCCGGCCATGTTCCATGCGGCGTAAGCCGGGCCGAATATGATCGCAGGGGCGGCCTAACTGAGGGTTTTCCGCAAGCTGCTGGCAACAGGCTTCAAGGCTGTCGATATAGCGAAGGGTCTGGTCTTCGCCCCATTTGTCAAGGGTGTAGCCGCCGATATCCATAAGGTCGGCCTCGGCAAGGCGAGATAACCGGAATGTAGCCACCCGCTAGCGCTTCTTTCGGGAAAGTTTAAGTGCCTGCCGGACACGCGCGAAGGAATTTCCCTCGGCATCCCCGCTCGCGTCACCTTCATCGATCGCCATTTTCAGCGCGGCCAGCTTTACCTCGTACCGCTGCTCTTCGCGCTCCAAGGTACGCAAGGCGGCGCGGACAACTTCACTTGCGTTTTCGTAACGGCCACTTTCGACCTTCGCTAGCACGAAACGGTCAAGCTCGTCCGTCAAGTTCACATTGCGTGTTGGCATGGGGAGTTCCTCATCGGGTTATCGATCCTGAAACGAAGTGTACCAGAGCTGGCAAAGATTGCCAATAGGAAACAGACATAAGAAACGGACGGATTGAGAAACGAGGAGGGCGCATACATCGCGGTCCTTCGCCATCATCGCCATGACCTTCATGGGGTGTGGGACGCGGGACTGGTCCAACACATCAGCCGCAATCCGACGACGTTGGCGGGTCAAGATGCAGAGGCAGCGGAATCTATCCCGATCCTATCGGGGTTCTGGCCATGCCTGGACACGGGCGGGAGAAGGTTTGAAATGATTCCATGACAAACAGAGGTAACTCGCGCAGAGACGCAGAGGCGCTGAGGCCGAACAAAAAAAACAGTGGGTCATTCCGAATCTCTGCGCCTCTGCGTCTCTGCGCGAGATTGTCTATTCCTTGACAGCTTCGGACGCCCGTGGCACATCCGCGCCTACTGGCTTCCCCCGCCGGGGATGCGGATGACCACTTTTCCCACCCCAATGTTGCCTGAGGTGTCGGAGGCACGCAAAGCCAGGACGTGTTCCCCTGGCCCTAGATGGGTGAGTTTGATGGTAAAGGTTTCCTTGCGCGAATCCACGATGCCGTCGTCGGACAGAACGTCGTGCCAATCCTGTCCGTCCAGGGAGGTTTCCGCACCTCGGAGGGGGGACGTGGCGTCCTCGGCGGCGAATTGTACCTCCGCGGCAAAGCCGGTGACCGTCTGCTTGAGAACCTCGATGTCCGGAGGAGTATTGTCGACCCAGAAGGGGGCGCTCAGCAACTCGGATTTGCGCGCCAAGATGGGAGGATTGGATTCCTCGTCCGATGCCACCAGGCGCGCCACGTATTCGCCATCCGCCAGGGCGTTAGGATCAATCGTATAGCTGGGTTGGTGAATCTTGTCCTTCAGGAGGTGCCATTCCCGCTCGTCCGTAGCCTTCACATAAAGAGCGTAAACCAACGGGTCGCCGTTGGGGTCATCGGCCTGCCAACTCAGGGTTATGGGAGCCTTTCCGGCAGGAGTCGGCTGGAGGGGAGGTCCAAAGTTCACTGAAGGCGAGGCACTTACGGTTATCCCCGGACCCAGTTGCATGTTGGCTGACGCCCCCTGGGCCGCCGCGCCGGTCCGCTCGCTCGAGGTGCTGACGTTCAGGGAGTGGATTTGCGGGGGCAAATTTTGGTTCAAGTAAGAGACCGTCACCTCATCCAGCGTGGGGGAGCTATTTCCGGAGGCGTGGAGGACCGCTTTCCACTGGAGGTAACGGGCAGGAGGACTGGCGACGGGATCACCATCGGGATTGCTGTACGGCCCGGCCCAATCACTCCAAGTGTCGTCGGGGTGCTCAGAATTCCCCGAGCGCGTGAAGAATTGCAACGTGCTGCCCGCCGGAACCTCTCCTCGCCATGCCAACACCCCCCAGTGGGAGACAAACTTCGTGTCCTTTACCGGCGATTCGTAGGTGCCCTCGGGGGTGGGGGATGCTCCAATGCGGAACAATTTGGCCACATTGCTGGTGGCGGCGTAGAGGTCCGAGCCTCCCAAGAGCAGGCGGGTGGCAAGGGACTCATGAGTTTCCGTCAGAATCGTCAGTTTCCCGCTGTCGGGCTTGGCATCCAGGTCGAATATCCGCCCGTTGCTGTCGGTGGTGAACAATACGTGATCGTTGCGGACAGCAAGTCCGAAAATGCTCTCGTTGTTGGAACTCCAGATGGTTTCCGCGGTGGCATCCGGGGAAATCTCAATCAAAGCTCCGTGGCCGGTTCCTAACATCAGGGGAGGCGTCTGAGGGATGGCCGGTGTCGACCGGTTGAAGCTGGGGGCCTTGGTCTCTGCCGTCGGAACCTGCCCCTTGGCCGCCGAGTCGAAATCATTCGAGGCGATGACGGTGATGGTAGCGGCGGCGGCGCCCGCACCGGTGGGAGGAGGCGCCAAAAGCAGATCGGGCGATCCCTTCGCGCCGCCTCCGCCCAGCGTGGCGGCAAAGATGTGGCCCTGGGAGTCGACGGCCAGGTCATGAACCTCGGGCAAAGCCGCCTGATAGATAACAAAGGCCTTACCCTGGGGCGAGATGCGGTAAATCAAGCCGTTCGGCACGCTGCCCGCCAACAGATTCCCCTTGGAGTCAAGCCTCAGACACATGATGTGCGCCTGCTTGCTATCAAAAAAGATATCCCCCTTGCCGGACGGGTCAACTCGGAAAACTTGTCCCTTATCACCGGTGGCGACGTAGAGCCGACCTTCCGCGTCGAACTGCAAAGCCCAAATGTACTTGGCTTTGGGATCATAGAAAACGCTGGACTTACCGTCCGCAGTGACCCTGTAAACCTTGCCCTCGGGGGAGCTGCCCACGTAAAGATCCCCATTGGGGGCGATCGTCATTGCAAAAATGTCCGGCTCCTTCGCTGTCAGGACCAGCGAGGACTTCAGGTCAGGACTAACACGGAAGACTTTGCCTTGATGTCCGGTACCCACATAAAAATTGCCGTGTGAGTCGCGGGCCAGAGAAAGTGCCAAAGCTTCCTCCGGGCTGAAAATAGCCTGCGCGTCGGGCGCCAACATCAAATCGCCTTCCTTGCTCAAAGAGACTCCGGTGAGGGTTCCCTGAAGGAGTTCATCGAAGGAGCCGACTTGCCAGAAGGTGGTTTCTACGGCCCCGGCGGGCAAGGCAATAGCCAGAATCAGAAGCAACCTGCGAAGGAATCTGCCGAGTTTCATTCCCTAACCTCTCTATGAGCACTGGGCAATGGCTAGCAATAGCTAAATAACCACTTTCGACTGCCCATTACATTCCCGAGCCCGCCACTTTGAGGATCAGCGTCTTTTGTCCCACGATGGCGTAGGAAGTCGGTTTGGTCTCAAAATCGCCCACCACTGATGTTCCGCTGAAAACCGCGCTGGAGGCGGCGCCAGGGTCAGCCATAATAGTCTGCAAAAGGGAAGGCGGAGGAGACGGGTACTCCTCCCCCTGCATCACGAAGGAACGCTGGGGGGCCATCAACAGTCCGTAGACGCGATTGTTCCGGCGCATACGATTCAGCGCACGCACCAATTGCTGGGCGTCGCGCGGTGCGGCTGCCAGGGCCGTGAAACGGAATTCCAAGGCATTGATGCTGGCACCCCCGCCTACCACCAGCGACAGCATCTTGTCCGTAATGCTACCGGGCACATCCACCGGAATCTTCTCAGTCAGAGTCGCTCCTGAAGACAGGCGGAGGAGGGCCGTCACTTCCAGATGGTCTCCGGGCCGCACTTCCGATTTGGTGCTCCAAACCTGCTCCAGGGTGGCAGTGCGTTTCTCGTCCAGCGAATCAACGCTGATGTCGATGTCTTGAACCTTGAGGTCGGGAAATCCGCTGGACATCAGCATGTCCAGCGGCGTGGCCACCTTGTTTCCCACCATATTGGCTGTCCCCGCTTCAGCGGAGAGAACATCCTCCAGATCCACAGACTGGCCGTCGGCCATCCGGATCTTCGCTTTCAAATTCATCGTGGAATTCCCCGTTGAGCGCTCCGTGGCGGTCAGCGCGGAAGTCACGGCGAGGTTGAGAAGAAGCGGGGAAAGATACGGCTCGTGAATCATCTCGAAGTTGTAATCGGCTTTCCTATTGAGCGTCGAATCCAGATGCACGCGGACGGAAATTGCGGGCGGCGTTTTCTCCCCTACCCGGCCATAAATGGCATCATAGCGGTCCTGTTGGATGGTGCCCGCGACAGCTCCCGGCGCATCCACCTTGAACGAGGAGGAAATGCTGGGCACCGTTACGATGACGTGCGCGGGGGCGAAAGGAAACTGTGCCGGGCCTTCCGCCAGAACCTGGTGGCCACACGCGTAAAGGTTATCCCCTTGCCGATAGGTGACCGTGCAGTCAACATTCAGGTTCAGATCGCCCCGCACCAGCAGCAGGCTGATCATGGAACCCGGTTCGAGGTCCGTGGGGCTCGGCGGCGTGTTCTGCCCGCTCCCGGAAATCACGTCACCCTGCACGGGTTCCAGCCCCAGGCGGCGAAGTTGTGGCGTAAACAAATCGACGGCGGCACTGGAAAAGCCCCCGAAGCGCAAGGGAAGCAGCAGGCTGGCTAGGGAAGTGGTTTCCCGCGCCTCGGGAAGAGGGGAGAGATGGGGGTCGGCGCTTTCATTCGGGATCACTCGGCTGAGGTCAGGCGATCCGCCGGCGACGTTGAAAATACGAACGCTCTCAGGGGGCAGCCCGTGCGCCGTAGAAGCCGGCGCGGAGGGCGCAACTGCCAGCATTTCCTCGATGGGAGTGATTCCCGCTATCGCATCTTTGGAAAGCTGAAACGAGCGTGAGACCGCGCCCACCAGTTTGCCGTCCACATAAACCGGGCTGCCACTCATGCCCGCGATCACGCCGGTGGTGGCGAGAGGACCACCCGAAAGGCGTGCCAGGATGAGATCCCGCTGGGGGGCAATGGCATTTTTCAATACCCCCAGAATTTCCACCTGGAATTCATCGATCTTGTCCCCTTGGAAAATGGTCCGCCCCACGCCTTTCAGGCCCGGGCGGACGTCGCTGAGGGGGAAAATGGGTGGGCTTGCCTGGCCCAGCAGGCAGCTCGCAAGAAATAAAGCCAACGCAAGGGTGGCAAACAATCGCCTGGGTATCATCATAGCTGGCACAGGCCTATTAGCTCTGGACAAGAATCTAGTCTAAGGACAATCGCGGGATTGGTCAAGGAAGGCCGTGGGCACAGCGCTCCGTCGAGTCCAATCGAGGCGGCTAATAGCCAAGATGACCCTCTCCGCAGGCATGGTTTTGTGACGCCATCGAAGCCAACGTTATATACTCGTCCTGCCCAGAAGGCGCAAAACGCGATCCTGACTTTAGGAGGAAGTTTATGTGGATTATCGTCGTCCTTGCCGTCATAGCAATCTTGATTGCAGCCGTGGCCGTGATTGCTGTCCCCTTCATGACCATGAAGCGCCTGCCGGAGGGCGCGGAAATCAACGGCATGTACCTCGTCAAGAATGGATTCGTGAGCGCCAGCGTGGTGCCATTAGGCGGCCACGATGTGGCGCTCGTCGATACCGGCGTCGATGCCAACGGGAAGGCTCTATTCGCGGCATTGTCCCGCCGCGGTCTGGGCCCCGACGACGTGAAAGTAATTCTGTTGACGCATGGTCATCGCGACCACATCGCGGCGATTGCCAAGTTCCCCAAGGCGCAAGTGATGGCTCTGGCCGCGGAAGTGGACGTGGTGGAAGGCCGCTCCTCGGGCGGAGGTCCAATCCTGCGTTTGCGGTCCCCGCAGCCTACAGGCATCCGCCTCTCCCGGACTCTCCAGGACGGCGATGTCATACCTTTGGGCCCCTATCAGGTCCGCGTTTTTGCTGTGCCGGGCCACACACCGGGATGCGCTGCCTATGCCATCGGGGAGAACCTGTTCCTGGGTGACAGCGCCGACCAAGGCAAGGACGGCCGCCTCAAGGCGGCACCCTGGGTCTTCAGCAAGAGTGCGGCGCAGAACCGGAAATCGCTGGTGGAACTTGCCCGCCGCCTGGCCGGTGACAGCAGCATCAAGACGCTGGTTTTTTCCCACTCCGCACCTTTGGAACGAGGATTGGCGCCGCTCGTGGAGTTTGCCGGCCGCTCCTGAGTTTTCCCGGTCCCAGAGTAAATCTCCGCGTCACGCCTGACCCTCCGAGTTTCCGATCATCGAGAGGGCTGACTGGAGCAACTGCGCCTCGCGCTCCAGGCTGGCAATGGCTTTTTGAGTGGCCTGCAAGTCTCCCTTGCCCGTCAGCGTCTCGACCTGCTGGGCACACTCATAGGCTCTTCTTGCCGCGACATAGCGTGCCGCAGCCTTGGCCAGGCGAGCCCTCGCCTCGACGGTGCGGAGATCTCCCACGACCAGCCCCTGCTTCATGTCTGCCAGCAGGGTTGGCCATGCCGCTCGAACGAGACCAACAACTTCGGCGAGATACTCGCGGTCACCACCCACACCGCTCAACGCCATGTCCTCGTCAAAAACTTCGTCATTTTTCTCCGGAGTATTCCCCATCAATTTCCACCCCTTCCCTATGCGTTGCAAAGGCCGGGCTACCTCGGCTCTCGATCACGAAGTCAAAGTATCCGTGCCCCCGGCACGCTTCCGACTCCCGGTCATCCGTAAAAGCTCGGACCGGGTAGTCCCCACGCTCCAACAACGTGGTGAAATCGTTAAGAGCGGTCGCATCCTCGTCAATCAGCAGGGTACTCTCACAAAGAACGGAGGACTGGTTGGACAAGGAAGTGCCGATTTACTAACTGGTATTACTGCACCCCGAGTTTCTATGACAGCTTCCCCAATAGAATGCCTGCCCCGCTGGCACGGCCATTCCCATCATGAACATCAACTTCCTGAGGGCCGAGAGGGAGGGGGGGCACTTCGACCAAAACCGAAGTGCCCACTTGGTTTTGGTTACTGCACTTCTTATGGCTTGCAGATATGCAAGGGGAGTGCGGAAGGTCACACGTAGCTTATTAACTGGATAATTCATTTTCACAGCCCGGGCGCCCCCCGCTCGTATGATTTAGTTACTGTAATAACTGACACTCCCCCCTGTCTGCTCAAAAGTGCACACATTTCACATTGCGATATTTATTTCATTCGGCGCAATGTGCTCCTGTTGGGCGCGCGCGACTCGCTGTCGCCGGGCATCAGCGAATGAATGGAATGTAGGCGAACACGCACGAGCGGAATGAAATGAAGGTTTCCGGGAAGCGCTCGGCAAGGAGACGGTCCTCCGCGCGCACCCGAATCTCCGTTCCCACCAGGAATACCTCCAGCGCCGCAACCAGCATCGGCCACCAATTGCAGGCGGCCCCCGTAGCCAGCAACAAGCCCAATATCGAGGCGCAAATCGAATGCCGAACCTAGTGGTACGGCCCGGTTTGGATCAGTTCATGATCTTCACTGAGCGCATAAAATCTATCCTTCGCCCCCTTGGGGGCGAGGGTACCTCGGCGAGGCGTTTTCATCAGCCGAGGCGAGTAGGAGGCCCCACGTTCTGCTTGTCGTGGGGGTGAAGGGGGCAAAATCGTGAATACGGAGGCAAAGGCGAATTCCATGCAAGCCCGCCGCACAACCAGATCCCGGCACGAAGCGTCGCTCAAATTGACTGCCCGCAATCTTCGCCAGGCGCCGACCGAAGCCGAAAAAGCGCCATGGTACGTCTCCGGAGGCTAGGAAGTGCTGCGGTCAACGTCGAATGTCATTGAGTAACTTGCGTAGGGGAGCGCGTTCGGCTTGGACCCCCTCACCCGTCTCGCCCCGGCTGGTGAGTACGCCGGTTGCGAGCCACCCTCTCCCCCAAGGGGGCGAGGGGAGAGTTGGTTTTGCTGCCCTCGCCCTCGAGAGGTTGCTTCAAAACTACGTATTTTAGACTTTTACACAGCGCAAGTTATTGATTATTCGTTATACAAAACGTGATTTTGCCAGTTTGGAAACAGCCTCCCGGGGAGAGGACATTTCACGCAAAACCGCAAGGCCGCGAAAGACGCAAAGAGAACAGAGCAGCTTGTGACGGCGAGTCTAGTGGCTTGGCGCCTTGGGGTGAGGTGGATTGTTTTTTCACAGCTTCTTTGCCTTGTCTTCGCGGGGCAACCCATCCAAGTTAGGTATAATGGTTAATTCTCACCCGAGGCCGCCGGCACATGTGGGATCGCTACCGAGATTGGATGTACGCCTGGGAAACCCGGCTGAACGCCCGCGACAAGAATCGCGTGGTGCGTCCCCTGGAGTGGGGGCTTGACTGGACCGAGCATTGGCCGGAGGTGAATGGCACGCGGGAAGCCACGCCCGCCAATGCTGCCGCGTACTTTGCCCAACTGAACCAGCAAATTGTTTCCCGCAGTGATGATTTCTACGCCTACCAGACTCCCTGCGATTTCGGTTTGCAAGACGGTTTCCTGCTCTTTACGTCTCCTGTCCACACGCCGTATGCAGTGAACAATCTGGTGCGGGCGCGCTGGTTTCCCTCGAGCCGCCGCCGCGCGCTCATTGTGTTGCCGCAGTGGAACGCTGGCGCCGAAGGCCACAACGGGCTCTGTCGGATTTTCAATAAGCTGGGATTTGCGGCGTTGCGACTGAGCCTGCCTTACCACGATTATCGCAAGCCGGCGGAAACCGAGCGCGCGGATTATGCTGTGTCCGCCAATATCGGGCGCACCATCGATGCCGGACGCCAGGCCGTCATCGATGCGCGCTCATGCCTGGACTGGCTGGAGATGCAGGGCTATAGGGAGTTGGGAATTGTCGGCACCAGCCTGGGTTCGTGTTACGCTTTCCTTACCAGTTCGCACGACCCTCGGCTGCGCGTGAACGTCTTCAATCACTTCTCCGTGACCTTTGGCGATGTGGTCTGGACAGGCCAGTCCACGCGCCACGTGCGGCAAGGCATCGAGCGCGACATCGATCAGGAAACCCTGCGCCGCGCCTGGATGGCCGTCAGTCCCATTTCCTACGTGGATAAGTACGCGCGCTGGCCCAAGAAATCGCTGCTCATCCACGCCGCCTACGACTTGAGTTTCCTGCCCGTGTACTCCCATCAGTTTCTCGACGAATTTGCGCGCCGGGGAATGCCCCATCGCAGCGCCGTTCTGCCCTGCGGCCATTACACCACCGCGGTAACGCCCTTCAAGTATCTCGACGCGTACTATATGGCGTCGTTCTTGCTGTCGGCATTCGATTGAGTCGGAACTTCCGCCAAGCCGGATTAGCGTGGACCTTCTTGGGGTCAGGCGCACGTTCCCATGGGCAAGGAAAAGCCGCGGACCTATAGAACTGGTCCGCGCTACGCTACTCGGTGATTTCCAGGTTCTTGCTAAGTACCGTGACGTTCATTCTCTGCGGCGGCGCTCTATGTACTCCGCCAGAGCTGCATTCATAGTTTTTTTCCGCAGTGCTAAATCCGCTGGGACCACTGGGCGTCGCCGGGCCAACATGCGGAAGACCCAATAAACCCCAAATGCTGCGGCCAGATGCTTCAGGGTATGCCCGCTGATGATGTGCCCGAGGCTGTAAATCTGCCGATCGAGCACCTCGAAAACTTTGGCCAGGACGTAAAACCCCATGGCCACGACCAAGTCCGCGCCGCGCGTGTAGCGGGCGGGGAAAAGCCCCAAGATGAGCAGAATGAGGAGCAGAGTATAGAACTGCACCATGATGTAAAGCCGCAAATCGCCGGCGCCGCGCAGTTCACTGACGTACCAATGCACCACACTGGCAAGCCCCAAGAGCAGCAGCGGTCCCAGGGCCACGAGGCCGGTGCAGAGATTCACCCGCTCCATCACCAGGGCGGAGAGAATGGACATGAAGGCCAGCGCCATGGGCAAGCGATCCCACACCAGCCGCGCGTTGCCGGGAGCAAGATGATAGTAAGAAGAGCCGAAGCACGTGAGCGCCACTCCCACCGCCAGGATCACGTAAGGCCAGCGCTCGACGCGCGTAATAAAAGGCATTCCCTTGGATTCACCGCGGCCGCATACCCGCATCAATCCCCACACTCCGGCGAGCAGAAAGGGCGCGTTGGAAATCACATTGAGAAAGTTAGGGATTGCCAGGAAGATACGCTGATCGGCAAAATTGTGGTAATCCAGCGGCTGCGCGATGCGCGGGACAAACGCCAAAGCGACTCCCGCCGCCACGGTGATCGCCCCGAGCATCATGATGCGCGTACGGTGGCCCATAACTGTGGGCAGAATCCTTTTCCGCAAAGCGCCCCCAAATGCGCCTGCTGTCTTGTCTCAGTTCGTATGGTATCACACGAAATGGTGTATCCTGTGACCTTGGGCGAGCAGTCGACGGGGACGTGGGAAATGATGGGTTTCTCTCCACTCTATTAAAAGCACACACCCTATTGCAGACCAAGGGCAGTTGGCATCCTGGTCCCTGCCGTGCTGACTACAGGGTGAAGATTGAGAATGGAGTGTGGAGACCTGCGACAAAGAAGCTGGTTTGAACGCAGTCCAGCCCGGCGTCGGGCCCTCGCGGGTGGCGCCAGTGGAAGACCAAGTGTTGGCTCGCATTAACCGCAATAGCGGGAGTAAAGATGCTGTGGACTTTCTAGAACCCCACGAAGGGGATATTAAGGCTAGTGAGTGTTTGTCAAATCCTGACGAGGAGGAAGGTTGGACCTATGAAGACTCTCATCCGTTTTTTCCTTTTGAGTTTGATGATCGGCACTTTCGTGGGACTGGCTTCTGCCGCCAGCCCGGAGCGACACCCCCATTACCTGCATGCACTGTCCGACTTACGCGATGCCCGCGCCCATCTGGATCATCTCTCCATGAATGAGAAGCGGGACGACCTGGAAATCAAGGCTATCAAGAAGATCGATCAGGCTATTGCCGAGATCAAGAAGGCTTCCATTGACGACGGGAAGAACCTCAACGATCACCCGCCCATCGACGTGAAATTGACGAGAACCGGCCGCTATCACAAGGCGCTGGAACTGCTCGACGCGGCTCATAAAGACGTGACCATGGAAGAAGACGATCCCAAATCCCAGGGCCTCCAGGGCCGCGTCATTGCGCTCGTTGATGAGGCGCACCGCACCGTGGAAGAGATCATTAGGAAGTATTAGCAGCGGCACGCACACTGCCGGTAGGGAAAGGCCTCGGTTAACCCGGGGCCTTTTTCTTTTGTGACGAGCATGTTCGACAGCTCGGGCTCTCCCGGCAGAAAAGGGAATCGGCCAGCCGAGGCAAAACTCGTCGCGCGTGCCACGGCGCCAGAAGATGCGGGGGAGGAGAGCGCCGAGGTCGGACATGACGCTACCCGCATGGGCCCCATCGTCGTGAAATGGCATGGCGAGAAAGCCGGCGGAAAAGCCAACCTCATGGTGAATCCAGTCTTCGCGTCTTGGCGTGAGGTTGTTTGTTCATCCGCAACATGCTCAGGCATGGAAAAAACCTCTTGACGTCCTTGAGCGACGGGGTGTATCTGTAGTAACATTAGGTGACCAGAGAATGTCACCCAAACCGACCAAACGAATTCCGCCCTTCGACCCTAAGGCTCTCCTGGCGAGAGTTAACGAGGGGAAAAGTGTCGCGTCCTACCGGCCGAAACAAGTGATCTTTTCGCAGGGCGACCCGGCGGACGCGGTGTGCTTCGTTCAGAAAGGCCGAGTGCAGTTGACCGTGGTTTCCAAACAGGGGAAGGAGGCGGTTGTGGCGCTTCTGGGCCCTGATGAGTTCTTCGGCGAAGGCTGCCTGGCCGGCCAGCACTTGCGCATGTCAACAGCCACGGCGACCGAAGATACCACAGTCCTCACTTTCCTCAAGAAGTCCATGGTTCGGCTGTTGCACACCGATCCCAAATTCTCGGCGCTGTTCACCGCACACTTGCTGTCTCGCAACATTCGGTTTGAAGAGGACTTGGTGGACCAATTGTTCAATTCGAGCGAGAAGCGGTTGGCTCGGATTCTGCTTCTGCTTGCGCACTTTGGCAAGGAAGGCAAGCAGGAACCGGTGATTCCGAAAATCAGTCAAGAAACCCTGGCGGGAATGATTGGAACAACCCGCTCGCGGGTCAGCCACTTCATGAACAAGTTCCGCAAGCTCGGGTTTATCGATTACAACGGTGGCATGCTGGTGCATAGTTCACTCCTTAACATGGTCCTCCACGACTAGAGCGGGTTTCAAAACCATTTCAGCTAAACAGATCGGTGCGGATAGGCGCCAGCCGCGTTCAAAGTCCGATCGAGCACCCGCCGGAGTGGTATGATTCCCCGGATTGTAAGCCGTAGAGGAGCGAGGAGACGTTCATGCCACAAGCAGAGGTGTTTGCCGCACGGTCGTTTCGCACGGCTGTCCTGTCTTCCATCGCCATGGTTGCCATCCTGGGCAGCTTGAGTGTTCCTGCGGTCAAGCACACGACAACAAACGTGCAGTTACTGTTCGCCGTGGGCATCCCGGCGCTTATTTGCGCTGCCGTTCTTTTTTTTGCTTTAATTGTTCCAACGATGAAGTACACCGTTACCGATTCCGAGGTCATCCCTTCCTGTGGACCGTTTCACTGGTCAATTCCCATTCCTCAGATCCGGTCCATCAGCGAGAGGGATCTCCCGTGGCTGCCGTGGTCGGAGGGCTGGAAGCTTCCCGGCTACGCCCTGTTCAAGATTCGATATGGTGGAGTGGACGCTGTGCACATGTGCGCAACGGCCCTGTGCAAACGCATACTGTTGATTGATACTGAAACCGGGCTTTGGGGGATTACGCCGGCGGACGTAAGTGGTTTTGTTTCCGCCGTGGAGAACAAGCGGAGGAAATAACTTGGGCATCTGGATTGCCGCCGTCATCGCGACGGGCCTTTCCGTCGGGATTGGTCAGCCACTGCTCCGGGCATGGATCGGCCGCGATCGCCGTTACTACCTGGCCCTCGGTATTTCGCTGTTCTTGTCGCCGCTGATTAACCTCGGCGTGAAAAAGCCGGTCCTCGGGTATATGTTGCACCACTTCCACATCTCCCCCAAGACGCCGCAGTGGCCATTGTGGTTCGCCATGCTGGCCCTTCTGCTGGTTGGCGTCAGCGAGGAAGCCATCAAGCTTGTGCCGGTGCTGGTCCCACCGATCCGAAAATCGATCCGTGTATTGGGGTCCGCCATCCCCATGGCTTTTGCCATCGGATTGGGGTTTGCGCTGGGCGAGATCTGGTACGTCGCCTACCGGATTTCCATCACCGACCCGGGCATCGCTTCCATGCCTTTTTACCTGCTCGGTGGCTTCATTTCGGAACGTGTCGGAACGGTTGTTGTCCACAGCTTCCTCGCTCTCGTGGCCCTGCGCGGATTGCTCCTCCGCTGGCCCCGGTTTCTCCTCAGCGCCTCCGCCGCCATGCTCCTCCATGCCCTCGTCGATGCCACCGCGATGCTCTTCCAGATGAAACTCGTCACGGCTGAAGGAGCTGCCCTGGTATTCATTCCGCTCGTGATTCTATGTGCGCTGCCTTTTTGCCGTTACGGCAGGAAACACGCTCCGATCAGCACATCTGACATTCTTGCGGGTTCCAACCGCGTGCTGTACGTCAACGACTCTCACGCCCCCTCATCGGGACCGGCCTCCAACTCTGAGAAATTGTAATCCTGCTCCCATTGCAACTTCTTTGTCTCGCTCATGAACTCCTCCTCACTTTCGGCCAACGGGAATCCCTGGTCGAATCTCAATGAATATCTGAAATGTGAGCAATATTGACCAGACATTCATGCCCGCGGGGCTTTAGCCTGCTGTGGGCAGGATTGTGGGGAATTGCCGAACTCCGATACGAGCTTTCAGGCTCCAGGGTTGCGGGGCCGAATGCTCTGCGGTGCATATACGACCCTAACTGCTTCCCGGGACCGGCCCGCGACGCCAAACTCCACCCCCCCGAGGCGGGAATTCAATGAATATTCTTCTCTACAATCCGGACAACGAAATCACCAACAACTTCATGCCCCATCTTTGGATGTTCCTCCTAAAATCGCTCACCCCCCCGGCTCACAAGGTCTTTCTCATCGACGGCAACGCGCGGCGGCTTACCAGTCAGCAGCTTGTTGAATACGTCCGGGAGAATCACATCGACCTGGTCGGCATTGGCGCCATGACCCGTATGATCCGGAAGGCTTACCTGATGGCGGACGCCGTGCGGGCGGCGGGTGTTCCCGTGGTGATGGGCGGTCCGCATGTCACCGAGGTGCCGGACGAGCCGCTGGGACGCGACGGTGAACCTCGCCACGCTGACGCTGTCGCCCTGGGGGAGGCCGACCAAACCTGGGCGACCATCGTTGCCGACGCGGAGCGCGGCACGCTGAAAGAAATCTACGCCCCGCTGAATGCCGAGGGGAAAGAGGTCAAGCCTTCCCTGGATGACTACCCGGTGATTCCCTGGGACCGCATGGACATGGACCAGTTCAATCTCATCAAGCATTTCCCCCAGATGGCGCGGCGCTTCCTTTCGCTTATCGGCATGACCTGGAAAACCTTCCACCTGATTCCGATTGAGTCCGGCCGCGGCTGTCCCTACGGGTGTGAGTTCTGCACGGTGACGGGTTTTTTCGGTGACTCAATCCGGTTCCGGTCAAATGAGAGCGTCGTCAATGAACTGTTGATGCTGAAGGCACTGGAGAAGCGTCAAAAGGGTAAAGTCGCGGTTTTCTTCATCGACGATAACTTCGCCATCAATCCCCGGCGCACCAAATCCTTGCTGCGCGAGATCATCGCGCGCGGCGCCCAGGTCCCTTGGGTAGCGCAAATCAGCATGAACCTTCTTCGTGATGAGGAATTGGTTTCCCTGATCTCCCAGAGTGGGGGCCGCTGGATCTTCATGGGCCTCGAGTCCATCGATGCGGAGAACCTCAAGAGTGTCAGCAAGGGATTCAACAAGCCGGAGGAATATCAGGCCGTACTGGAGCGTCTCGCCCGCCACAATCTTTACGCCATCACCTCATTCATCTTCGGGATGGATGGCGACCGCCCGGGTGCTGCCCAGCGCACTCTGGAAGCGATTCGCTCCTGGCCGCCTGGGCTTCCGGTATTCGGTTTGCTGACCCCTTACCCGGCAACGCCGCTTTATGACCGGTTGAAATCGTCCGGGAGGCTCACTCGGCCGAAGCACTGGCTGGAGTTCAAACCTTTCACCATGAGTTTCACCCCTCTGAAGATTACCGCCGAGAATGCCGAGGCAGAGGTTCGGCAGGCCTGGGCAGCGTCCTATAGCCCCCAGGCAATTGCCTCCAGCATGGATTGGTTGGGATCGAAATCGTTTCCTGACCGGTTGATTCATCTGCTCAGCCGACTGGCCTTCCGGGGGATTTATTTTCCCCAGATGAAGCGGCGGGATTGGGTGCAGGTTCTTTTTCAAAACCGCGGCCCTATCCTTCGCCTGCTCGCCCAGGCTCTGGAACTCAAACTCAAACCAAAACCGCGCGAGAAGTTCACTTTAAACCCTTCATTGCCCACTGAGCGCCCAGCTTTCACGTCTGAACAGGTGGGCGGGTAGGTATTTCTGAAGTCGCGAAATCTGGTTTCAAGACCCAAGTGTGGGAGCCCTCGGGCGCGGGGCTTGCTTCCGCACCATTACTTTGGCCTCGCTAGCAAGCGATAACGGACCTCTCGTCTCATTTTCCATCCAGGCCTGTTTCTTCACGCCTGCTTTGACATAGTCGTTGCGTCAGCGCCGCGGCATGATTCATAATGGGCGGGTAGCGTATCCTTCTGAGGTGTCCTCCTTGGCTGAAAGTCCACCATCACCGTATACGGAATCGATTCGGGAGGCTCGCGAGCGCATGACGCAGGAGCTTCGCGCGCAGGCCGATCAGTTGCAGATCATCAGTCTGGAGTTGACGGAATTGCGGCACCTTCACGAACGTACCGAACACGAAGCTAGCCGCCAATGGGATGAGGTTGCACGCGCGGCAGCGCGCTTCGCGTCTCAGGTGTCGCCGGATAAGGCGCTCGAAAACGTATTGGGCGCAGTCCGCACCCTGATGACCTGCACCATTCCCGAACAGGTTTTCGAGGTCCTCACGGAGGAGGCCTCGCAGTGGGGCGTGCGCGCAGCGATTTTCGATGTTCGGGGCAAAGCGGCCTGGGGCGCGTCAGCGAATGGTTTCGAGCCCGCGCTCTCGCAAGCAGTCATGCACTCTCTAGTCATTCCGCTGAACCAGGAGAGTCCCTTCCGGCAAGTTTGCGAAACCGCCGGGCACGTGGACGCCAGCGCCGACACACTTGGGAAGAACCGCAATGTGTTGGACAAGCTCAAGCCCGCCCCTCATGCACCTGTCCTCCTGCTCCCTGTCCGTTCCGCCGGCACGGTCGCCGCAATCCTCTATGCTGATCCCGGCGAGAATGGCCAGTTGCTCCCGGTTAATGCCCTGAAGATTCTTGCCGAATTCGCCGGCGCGCAGATCGATCGTTTGATTGCGCTGGGTGGCGGTTTCTCGGCCGAAAGTCCACAGGAAGAAGTTGTGCAAGCCCCAGAGCCCGAAGCGCTAGTGCAGGAGACGGAGGTTGCCGTTGCTGAACCTGTGCCGCCGGCGCCTCACATCGAGGAACCTGCGTTAGAGGAGCCTATCGTCGAGGAAGCGGTTGCTGAGGTCCATACGGAAATCGAGGCGGTGGAACCTCCCGTGTCTCCACCGGAACCACCCGTCCCACCTTTGGATCTGGCCGTCGAACCACCGGTGACGGTTGCCCCAGAGGTTAAGAGCGAAACCGCTCCGCTTGTGGTCGCACTGCCTTCGGAGGAACTTCCTCCATCCCCGCCCGTGGAGCCCCCTCCTTCCGTGACCGTGGTGGAGAGCCCAGCGCCTCCGGCCCCGGCCGGTTTTGACACCTTGCAGCACAACGAAGCCGAGGAGAAGTTGCAAAAGGATGCAAGGCGATTCGCCAGACTCCTGGTGTCGGAAATCGAGCTCTACAACAAGGCCAAAGTTGCCGAAGGGCGCAAGAACCGGGACTTGTACGAGCGGCTCAAATCCGATATCGACCGCAGCCGGCAGACCTTTGAAAAACGCTATGGCCAAACTTTGCACAGCCCGTTCGATTACTTTCATGAAGAGCTGGTGAAAACCCTGGCGGCGAACGACTCTGCGGTTCTGGGGCCGGAATATCCAGGGCCTTCCGCGTGAACCTCCTCCGCAAATCGTTATGGTCAACCCTCTGCCTGTGGACAGGCATGGCGGGGATGCCAGGGCTGGCGGGCGCGGCGAATTTACTCCCCCCGGGTCTCCGTGACCTTGCGGCGCGCGCCACCCTCCGTGAGACCTGGCCGCGCCTGCGCAGCTACGCGCGATCACAGACTAACCCCGAGTGGAGCGGCTGGGCCTACTTCCTGGCTGGCTATCAGGAATACGAAAGCCCGAGCTATTCCGAGGCTGCCCAGGATTTGGCTCGTGCCGCGCAGAGCGGGTTTGCGCTGGCGGATTACGCGGTCTTTTATCAAGCTTCGGCGCTTAGCCAGTCCAGCCGCCCGCAGCAGGCCGTCGCGGTACTTCAGGATTTCGCCTGGCGTTTTCCCCATAGCCGCCTGCGATATAAAGCGCTCGAGTTGCGTGCCAGCGCGTTACTGGATGCCCAGCAGGCACAGGCGGCCATTGACGCGCTGACGGCCGAACCGGAAACGGCCACGCAGCCGGCTCTTGCCCTGCTGCTCGGGCAGGCCTTCTTGCAGGCACACCAACTGGCGGACGCGGTCACCGAATTCCAGGGTGTGTACTACAACTTCCCGATGTCCGCGCAGGCTAAAGACGCCGCCAAGGCGCTTCCGGCGTTGCGCCAACAATTGGGCATTGCCTACCGGGACCCGGATGTCGGACTTCGGAGGATGCGAGCGGATACCCTCTCCACGGGTGGGCGTTACGACGATGCCTTGAAAGAGTACGTCGCCTTGCAAAGAGATGAGCCCTCGAGCCCCATGTTCCCTTATTGGCAGTTAGGACAGGCGAAATGCCTATTGCACCTGCACCGGACCGCCGATGCCCTGCAGGCATTGGCCACCCACTTTGACCCGCCCGACCTGGAAGCCCAGCGGCTCTACCTGCTTGTCCGTGTGCACGCCCAACAAGCGGACGCGCCGGCGATAACCCAGGATCTCGCACAGCTTGAAGCTTCCTATGCCCTCTACCCCGCATATGCCGACGCGCTTTCGGCGGCGGGGATGTTTTACTACCGGCAGCTTGATTGGGAGGAGGCAGCGCGCAGCTATCGCCGCCTGGGCGATTTGTTCCCGCAAAGTGATCACCTGCGCGAGGATGGCTGGCGCCTGGCGTGGTGTGATTATCTTTTGAACGATCCCAAAACCTCGGACGTGATCAGCGCATACCTGAAGCAGTTCCCGGATTCCCCGCGCGCACCCGCGGCGCTCTATTGGTTGGGGCGGAACCAGGAGGAGCAAGGCTCGCTGGCGGAGGCGCGAGCTCTATACGCGCTTCTGGCCAAACGGTTCGTGCACTCCTATTATGCGCCGCTGGCCGCCGCGCGGGCGGCCGCAGTGCGCGCGCGGCAGGGAACCCTCGCGAGCCCGATTGATTCCGCCGCCGCGCCGCAGGCCGCGGCACTGATTCCCGTGCTGGCGGCGCCGGTGATTCCGCCCGGCCTCGCTTGCTTCGCCGCTGTTCCCAGCGTCGCATCGCGTCCGGCGCTGATCCTCCAGGCCCTGGATTTGCAAAGCCTGGAGGAGGAATTTCTGAAAGCGGCCCTCGCCACAGAAAATCCCCCCGCCGAACTGCGCATGTTGCTGGCTGAGATATACCGCGAGCAGAACAACACGGCGAGCGCGCTGTTCAGCGCTCTCAAAGCCGAGCCGGCCTATGCGCACATGGAATTCTCCGCCCTGCCGGAGGAGACTTGGGATTTCCTCTATCCCCAATCGTACCGGAAGCTCATCGTGAGCCAGGCACGCCTTAACCACCTTGACCCTTACCTGGTGCTGGGGCTGATACGGCAGGAATCGGGGTTCAGTCCGCACGCACTGTCCGTTGCCAATGCGCGTGGCCTAATGCAGGTTTTGCCGGAAACTGCGGCCCACAGCAGCCGGCCTTCGCGCATGCGGAGTGCCGCGCGGCGGCTTAACGATCCCACTTACAATGTGCGCGTCGGGTGCGCCTATCTCGCCGGGCTGATGAAGGACTTTGACAACCGGCCGGAACTTGCCGTGGCTGCTTACAACGCCGGCGATTTCCGCGTTAAGGATTGGATCAGCAAGTACACTTTCCGTGATTCGGAGATGTTCCTGGAAAGCATTCCCATTCCGGCCACGCGCACCTATGTGGAGGCGGTGTTGCGCGACGCAGAGGTCTACCGTCAGCTTTTGAGCGGCTCGCCGCACTTTGCCAAGTGTCCTCAAGCGCAACCTCCTGCACCGGCGCCCCCGGCGGGTGCCGCGCACACGAACAGCAAGCCGGGTGGCCCGCCCGTGCGACGCGCGCCCGGATCCTGAGGTGATGGCATGGGCCGGGGCAACGCGAACATGTTTCGTAGCTTCGCGGCCTGTTCCCGGTGGGCAAGGAAGGCCCGCGAACCTGCAAAACAGGTCGCGTTACAAGTCAGAGGTAATGGCATGAGTGAGAACGTCATCGGATTTACTCCAACCGCGGCACGCCGTTCGCCCATCTCGGAGAAGGCTCAGAAGTTCACCGAGTCGGTGATTCGTGAAATGACGCGGTTGGCTTTCGAGCACAAGGCGGTGAACCTCGCCCAGGGGTTCCCGGATTTCCCCGCTCCGGAGGAGGTGAAGGAAGCCGCGGTGGAAGCCATCCGGGCCGATATTAACCAATATGAAATTACCTGGGGGGCGCGCGAATTCCGGTACGCGGTCGCCGAGCGCTTCCGCCACGACACGGGTTTGGAGGTCAATCCCGAGCGGGAAATGACGGTCTGCTGTGGCGCTACGGAAACCATGATTGCCTCCCTGCTGGCCATAATCGATCCGGGCGATGAGATTGTGGTCTTCGAGCCCTTCTATGAGAACTATGGCCCCGATGCCATCATTTGCGGCGCGGCGACCCGCCTGGTGCGGCTTCATCCCCCGGATTGGACCCTCGACCCGAAGGAACTCGCCACCGCCTTCACCGCGCGCACGCGCGCGGTGATTCTGAACACACCCAACAATCCTACGGGGAAAGTCTTCACCGTCGACGAACTCGAACTGATTGCCGAGCAGTGCCGGCGAACCAACGCCTATGCCATCACCGACGAGATTTATCAGTATCTCGTCTACGATGGCTTCCAACATATTTCGCTCGCGACTCTTCCTCGTATGCGCGAGCGCACCATCGCCATCAACGCCATGTCAAAAACCTATAGCGTCACCGGCTGGCGGGTAGGTTACGCCATTGCGCCCCCGGAAGTCACCAATGCCATTCGCAAGATGCACGACTTCCTCACGGTGGGAGCCGCGGCCCCCTTGCAGCAAGCGGGGGCGACCGCCTTGCGTCTCCCGGAGAGCTATTATCAGAATCTTTGCCGGAGCTACTTGGCGCGGCGCGACCGCATGTTGGCGGGCTTGGAAAAGGCCGGATTCCGTTGTTTCCGGCCGCACGGGGCTTATTACATCATGGCGGATATCTCGGCATTTGGCTTTCCCAATGATGTGGAGTTTGCGCGCCACATGGTGCGGGAAATCGGCGTAGCCGTTGTCCCCGGCAGCAGCTTCTACCGCGATCCGGCTGCCGGATCGCAGCAGGTGCGTTTTACCTTTTGCAAGAAGGACGCCACGCTGGACGAAGCCCTGCGGCGGCTGGAAAAGCTGCGGGCGTGAGGATTAGGTGCGAGGTGTCAGAGTCGAAATTCGAAACATGTAACTCGGAACCGCCATTTCTCGCCCTTACGAAAGGCGCACCAAGGGCCAATTGCAATTTACGAATTTCGAGTTTCGATTTTCGAATTTCGCACTTTCCAACTTCCTCACATCGGCAACTCGAACTTTGGTGAGAAATCCGACACGGCGTAGTTCACCAGAGCGTCCAGAAGATAGGTGGCGTAAGGGTCCGAGTTGTAAGTAGTGGCTAGCGAAAACGTGCAGATCAGGAGCTTGCCCTTGCCGGCCTTGGCTTGCACCAGGACTCCCACATTGTCCTGAATCCAACCGTAGAACATTCCTGCTAATACATCATTGAAACTCTGAGCCGGAATTCCCTTGATAACGGTCGCGGGGGTGACGGCTTGGGTTTCAAATCCGCCCAGCGTGTCGAATCCAATGTCGGTAAATGGCGCCCGACTCTTACGCAACCAGAGGAAATCGGAAATCCAATTGCCATGGAAGTCATCCTCGGAGCGCGGCGCCACCTCGATTCCCGGCGTCAGGGTCAGTGGATCGGTGGCGATCAGGATCACGCGTGCCCCGGCCCGCAGCTTGGCCTTCACGGTCTCATCCAGGGTGGATGTGATCAGCACGGGGAAGGCTTCCGAACCGGAAGGTGCCATGTAATTGCGCAGGCGCATGTCATTCACCAGCCGGCGCAGACGTTCGGGCGGCGGGTCGTAGAAGGAAACCGGCGGCGGCAAATCCAGCGGCTTGTTGGGGTAGAAATAGTAACTCAGGGAGTTTTCCGATAGGGGTTTACCTGACAAAGTAAGTTTAGCCTTTAATATCCGTTTGAAGGGAACTGGACCGGAGGGAGAGGAAAATCGAATCGTCCCCACCTTCGCCGCCCCGGCGGAAGCCACGGCCGCAACCGGCAGGCTGCCGGCCAGCGAGGTTCCTTCCAGTTGCCAGTCCACTTCGGCGCCCGCCAGGTCCTTGGGAGCGTAGTGCGAAATGTAGACCTCCGCTTCCACCCTCTCTCCCATATGGTAATTGCGTTTGTCGGTGCGGAGGACGAGCAGGTCGTCCTGTTGCAGGCGGCTGACGGCCTCGCCAAACGCCTTGGGGCGTCGCCACATGTCGAGCAGGCCATTCGCTTCCCAGGTTACATCGGTGAATTCCGTAATGACATAACCCTGAATCTCGGTGTGTGCGCGCAGTGCCCCAATTTCATAATTCAGCGCGTCGTATTCGTGCCACTCGGTCGAGTCGCTCAAGGCTCTAAGATCGGGGAACAGGGAATCGTAGTGATAATCCGCGAAGCGTTGTTCCAGGCCCTCGGGTCGGGTCATTTCCCTCTCGCCAAATTCACGGTTGAACCACCAAGGCTTTTCTTCCGGGACCTGCGGCAGCCCCCAGTTGCCGAATTCCGAAAGCATCAGGGGTTCGTTGCCTTTGGACGCCGCATCGCCGTACGGGCTGAAGAGCCACCCGGGGCGCTGCGCCTGGTCATCCACCACGCGATCAAAGTTGGAGGCGTAATCGGGAATGGCGGCGTACTGGTGGAAGTCCGCGATGTCGGTGGCCATATGAAAGTTGTCGCAGCACGGGCTATTATCCACCACCAACCAGGGGACAAAGCTTTTGGCTTGCTGATAGGCGGCCTTCAGCCAGGCGCGGTCGGCCACTTCCTTCAAGTTCGCCCCCCAGCCTTCGTTGATAATACTCACGATGATGATAGAGGGATGGTTCGCGTCGCGCTCCACCATCCCGCGCAGTGTTTCCATGGCGCGGCGCTGGGAATCGGCGGTGAGCTTATCCCAGTTGGGAATCTCATACCAGATGAGCATGCCGGTTTCATCCGCGGCTTCGAGGTAGCGCGGGTCCGGCACCTTGATGTGGCAGCGCAGCAGATTCAGGCCCAGGGTCCTCGCCTTGCGCATTTCGTCGCGGAGATCGTCGAGCGAGGGCGGCGTATAGAGGGTGTCGGGGAAGAAATCCTGATCTAGCGCTCCGCGCAGATAAATGGGTCTGCCGTTCAAAAAGAATTTGCCGTCGTGGGTGGTGAAGCCGCGGAAGCCGAAGCGGCAACGGGCGGAGTCACCGGAGCTAAGTGAGACGCGCAGCTCGTAAAGATTCGGGGTCGAGGTGTCCCACATCAAGGGGTTGTGAATCTGCCCGCTGAGCTTGGCGCTTGTTTCCCCAGCCGCCACATCGTGCGTACTTGTCCACACGCTCATGCCACTCGGATCCCTGACCTCCGCCGTGACGCTCACCGAGTTGGTTGGGCCTGTACCGATAACGGGCACGGTGATGGCAAAGGCGCCATCCGAGGCGGCGGAAACGTGCACGTTGCCCAGCCGCACGCGCGGGCGATAGTCCAATTGCACGCTTTGCCAGAGGCCGCTGGTCTGGACATACCAGTTCTGCTTGCCATGCGGGATTTCCGCATAACTGATGCTATCAACAACCTCATGGGGTTTGGCCCCGGGGTCGGCGACGCGCACAGCCACCTGGTTTTCACCCACGTGCAGCAGGGAAGTGACGTCGATTTCGAAGGGCAAATAACCGCCCTCGTGCGCGCCGGCTTTCCGGCCGTTGACGTATATCTCCGCCGCGTAATCGACGGCGCCAAAACGCAGGAGCGCCACCCGATCCGCCGCCAGCGGTCCCGCGGTGATCGTGCGCCAGTACCACGCCACGCCGGCGTAATCACGCAAGTCGGCGAATTGCGATTGCCAGGAAGAAGGAATTCGAGTGGGACGCGCGTTGGCGGCGGAATCGAGTTTCTGCGCGTCCAGCGTACCGCCCGGATCGGCGAGGAAGCGCCAATCACCGTCGAGCGAAATGCTGGAAACCGCCGCTGCTTTGGCCGTACCCACCACGAGGAGCAAGGAAAAGAGCAAACGAGTTGTTATGCGCATCGGTGACCTTTGAATTCGTGAGTCTATGCGTTTCACCCAAGAAAAGGCAAGCGTTCCTCCGGAGCCCATTTCCGCGGCGCGAGCAAAGGCGAATCGGACCGGCGCGGGCATGGCGATGCCGGAGGCAATTCCCGTCGCCAAGTTCCAAATGCAAGGTAAGGAAGGTAAATCAGGACCGTCAAAATGTCTCTCCGGGCGTGGCAGAAATCCCTCGCCATTTAGTACTGTTGTGCTATGTCTTTGCCAAACGCTTATGGTACGATGTACGTATTGGCGGGAAGTACCCGATTTACAGTATGAGCAACAGTCTCATGGCAGATTCATCCGTGGGTTACTTGGTGCCTGCCGGTACGACGGCAGAAGGTTTGGGGCAGGGCGCTCCGTTGGAACTGGGAGCGCTGGCCGGCAAAACACTTCTGCTGATCTTGCAAATTGGTGAGGTTCAGGAACAGGAATCGTTGCACGTTTCCATCTGGGGTTCGGCGGACGGCCAGAACTGGGGAACGCAGGCGCTCTTTTGGTTTCCGCAAAAATTCTATTCTGGTGTTACGCCCGCCGCTTTGGATTTGGGGCAGCGTCCGGACATCAAATTTCTGCAAGCGCGCTGGGAAGCGAACCGGTGGGGACGAGGCGTCCCGCGCCCCCACTTTGAATTTGCCGTGGAAGTGCAGGAATCCGCAGGTTAAGCCTTGAGTTGAGAGGTCGCGCACCATGGTATCGGAGGATCCGCAACTTGTCAGAGCTGAGGTTGAGCGCCGGCAATACCGGCGCGTCAGGTTGGTAACCCAAGTTCATTGCCATGCTCTGGAACGTCATGAGATGTTGGTAACTCGGGATGTGAGTGTTGGCGGAATGTTCATTAATGTGCAATATCCCCTTCCCATTGATTCCGAGCTGTCGATTACCTTCCGGCTTCACCCGACGGCGCCGGCCATCACGTGTCGCGCCAAAGTGATATTCTCACGCATTTGTCTGGGCATGGGAATCCAGTTCGTGGATCTCAGTCCGGAGGTGGTCCACATGCTCCAGACGTTTGTCGACGAAGTGGGCTAGGCCGGATTTCTCACTACGGGGCCGGCCGGGAGGGATTAAGTTCCAGGCCCTTCCCCCAGGATTCCCGCGAAGAGAGATGGGGAGCCGCGATTTGGGCAGGGCTCCCGGTGGATTGCAGCGGGTCAGATTCCGTTCCCCTTCCGCCAGCCCCTCAAGGGCGTGCAAGCGTGGTGACAAATGCGGGCACTGCCCTGCTAACTTTCTGCCGGTTTCCGCCTTCTAATTCAGTAGTGAGGTCAGCGATGAAACTGTTTTTCCTAGCGCTGTTCGTTGCCGTCTGCCCGGTTGCCCTGCTCGGGCAATCATCGACCCAGAAAGCGCCACTTCCGCTGCATCCGAGTGGGCCCGCATCGGAGGAAATCCAGACGGAGAAGATTGTAGCGCCCGGGCAAGCGCCCGCCGCCGCGTCAGGCCATGCAAGTACCTCCGGGTACACCGAACCCGCTCAGGTTAAGGTCTTGATGCACAAAATCTGGCTCGCGCAGTATCGTTTGAACGACCTGCTCACCCAACTGCACCCGGAGAAATGGAAGATGCCCGCGGCGGCACAACAGTCTTTCGGCCAGAGCCTGGAGTCATTGCACAAAGCGCTGGCGGCAGAGGAGGACTGGCGCAGTATGTTTGAGGCCCGTCCCGATAGTTTGTATCTGGGATTCCAGACCTATGTGGCGATCAGCAGCGTGCTGCCCCGCGTGGACGGCGTGGCGCACGCCGTTTCGCAGTTCGAAAATGCCAGCCTCGGCGCGCAATACAGCCAATCGTCCAACCAGCTTTTCGATTTGCAGCAGCAGATGGAGTCCCACCTGGCGTATCTGCTGAAGAATCAGGACAGCGTTCTGCTGGCCGGACAGACGAACCTGGCTTCCTGCCAGAATGAACTGAATTTTGCCGAGCACGACAAGGAGGGCCGCGCAACTCCCATGAAGAATATCGCGCCCGAGTTCAAGGGCCGATTCGCGACCGCGCACGCCACCGCCGCCGCAAGCGGCGCAAAGAAGAGCACGCCCAAGAGCAAAGCGGTTGCCAAGCCGGCCACGAAACTGCCCAACAAAACGCAGAAGAAATAGTGGCAGCTCAAGCCCCGGTAGGGGCGACACCATCGCGTCGGGCCGAGCGGAATTCTGTAGTCGCCACTACCGTGGCTCACGCGATACCCTGCGCCCCATACCGGGCGATTGCATGCTGAGACGCTTGCGTGTATTTTAATGGTCGACAGAGAATTGATAATGGAAATTTCTGTTAATAAGCCACGGAGGAATTCTATGAAAAAACTGATCATGCTAGCGGGAATCTTGTTTATCTCCTGCGCGGCGTGCGTCGCCAGGGCGGAAGAAAATATGAGCGGGATATGGGAGATGGATGCTCAGTCGCAGAGGACCTCGGGTCTCTCCAACTACCAGATCATTTACGCCCAATTCGGAAACCGGCTCCAGGCTGCCGGTTATTTTGAACTTAGGGGCGTATCGTGCGTATGGAGCGGTATGGGTACGGTAAAGGGCAGCGCGGTGGAGCATACTGTGACTTTCAGCAAACGCTATCCCGATCCGGCATGGAAGGGGGCGGATGGCAGATATGTTCTAACACTTTCTCCCGATGGCCGGACCCTGACCGGCACGTGGTGCAACAATAACGGAGATTCGGGGCCCATCGGATTTGTGAAGCGGAAGTAGCATAGCTTTTGACTTTCTCATTGTCCCATTTTCCGGGCCTTCTCAAGAATCGCGGGGCGGGCTTCTTCCATTAATTCGCGCAGGTCGGCATAGCGCAGGGTGCGCTGTTCGAAGTTGCGTTTGGCCATGGCGCCGAGAAAGCGCGCTTCGAACTCGTGAAAGTACGATCCGTAGAGGTGGTAACTGTCGGCCATGTGGCAATAGCGTCCTACGCCCACTTCCCGGCCAGACAATTCCGAGACCCGCGCCGCAATGCGCCGCTGCATTTCAACCAAAGCGAATATATTCATAAAAGCGGCTTTGTAGGCGTCGTTGGAGCGGAAGCGCACGTTCATGCTCAGTGCCGGGGAGCCGTTCTCTTGCGTGATCCGGCACCACACGCTTTGCAGGCAGGCCGGGTCGTAGCAGTCGTTGTCCTCCCAAACCTTCCAGGTGACCGCCTGGGCGCGCCGCGTGTAGGGCGTCTCCGCCAGCTTGCGGCACAGGGTTTCAATCTGATCGAAGGGCTCGATCGTAGGGACGGCGTAGCGGAACAATCGCTGATGGTAGGTGTACTCCCAGCGCGTGTCGCCGGGATCGCGCTGGTCGCGCACCAAGTGGTCCTTGATGCCTTCGAGCACTTCCATCACATATTCCTGCAAGTCCTCGGGACCGCCGGGAAAATCCTTGTGGATCATCGGCTCCTTGAGCGGTTCGGCGATGACGACGATCATCGTGGCGTCTTTCGAGGGCGGGTCATCGGGCTTGTCGTACTGGGTTTTGATGTCGCAGCCTTTTTGGTGGAGCAGGAGGAGTGAATCCTCCCAGGCGCGGGCAATGCAGTCAGCTTCAACGATTAGTACGGGGATTCCGGGCATGGAACCATCCTTTCGGGGGACGAGGAGTGAATGCGGAACTGAAAAGTGTTGGAATCATTCAAGTCACGAATGCAGCCAGTTCTGCGGTAGAATACCACTTGAGAGGTGTCGAATGATGCACCGATTCACGGTGATATTTGAAAAAGAGGATGAAGGCGGCTACCACGTGTTCTGTCCCACTTTGCCGGGTTGCCACACGCAGAGCGAAACCATCGAAGAGGGAGATCGGAATATCCGTGAGGCCATCCAATTGTACTTGGATAGCCTCATCGAAGATGGGTTGCCAGTCCCCGTAGAAGACATCTTCATTAAACCTATCGAGATTCCCGCTTGAGCCCCAAGTTACCTGTCGTCAAAAGTAAGGAGTTGGCTCGCGTCGCCGAGAGACTGGGATCTGAGTTCCGGCGACAAACCGGGAGCCATGCAATCTATGTGCGTCCCACCGACCATGCGCGAGTCGTAATTCCCATGCACAGGAGTGGTGCCATTAAGCGAAAGACATTGCGGAGCATTGTCGAAGACCTGCGGGTTACAGTTGAAGAATTCACGAAGCTGATCTAACTCAATTCCCGCTGATTACCGCCAACCCCTTATCGAGCGCGGCGAGGGCAACATCCACATCACCCTTGGAAATATTGAGGGGCGGAGACATGCGCACCACGTTCCCATACAGCCCGCCTTTGCCCACCAGCAGGCCGTGGATGCGCAATCGCTCGAGCAATTGATTGGTCAAATCGGTGGCGGGCTCCTTGCTCTTGCGGTCCTTCACCAATTCGATACCTTGCATCAGGCCCATGCCACGCACGTCCCCGATGATCGCGTGTTTTTCCTTCAGCGCTTCCAGGCCCGCGTGGAAGTGATTGCCGACGGTCTCGGCGTTGTCCATCAGGCGATCCTCTTCGATCAAATCGATGGTGGCCTTGGCCGCGACGCAGGTTACGGGGTTTCCGCCGAAAGTGGAAATGGTCAGACCCTTGTAAGCGTCGGCGATTTCCGGGCGTGTAAGCGTGAGCCCGATGGGCGTGCCGTTCGCCATGCTTTTGGCGCTGGTGATGATGTCCGGCTCCACCTCCCAGTGCTCGATGCCCCACCACTTCTTGCCGGTGCGTCCCCAGGCGGTTTGCACTTCGTCGGCGATGAACAAGCCACCGTAGTTCCGCACAATGTAGGCGACAATCTTGAAATAGCCAGGCGGCGGCACGATGAATCCACCCAGCCCCTGAATGGTCTCCACCAACATGCCGGCGATCTGGCCGCTGGTGGACGTCTTAATGACTTCGTCAATGTCCTTGGCGCAGTGGAGGTCGCAACTCGGGTATGCGAGGCCGTACGGGCAGCGATAGCAGTACGGCCCGGGCGCGTGCACGATGCCGTAGGGAATCACTCCTGCCTTGCGCCAAGTGTACAGGCCGGTGAGCGATTTGGCCAGGTGCGAGTGCCCGCTATATCCATGCCGCAGCGCCAGGAGCTCGTAATTGCCCGTGTACATGCGCGCCGTGAGGATGGCCACTTCATTGGCTTCTGTGCCGCTGCTGGTAAAGTAGCTCTTCTTGAGCTTGCCGGGCGCAATCGACGCCACCTTTTCCGCTAGGTTCACCAGGGCTTCCGTGACGAAAAGGGTGGACGTGTGCTGCACCTTGTCGATCTGCGCTTTAATCTTCTCCGTTACCCGAGGGTTCGAATGGCCCACGCTGACCGTCACGATGCCGCCCAGGAAATCGAGAAACTGCTTCCCCTCGATGTCCCAAACGTACTGTCCCCGGGCATGGTCAATCACCATCGGGTCTTTGAAGTAGGTGGTGACACAGTTGAAAAGGTATTCCTGCTTTTTGCGGATGATTTCGTCTCGAGTCATGGGATCCTCTCAAGCTGACCGCTTGCAGCGGCAGCTAACAGGGCATGTGCCACGCGACGTGCTCCCCCCCCATGCTTACAACGAATAGCCGAAAGCCAACAGTCAGGAAGGGTAGCGCGTCCTGCACTCCAAGGCCGCGGTTCTTTCCAGTCACAGTCAGAAGAGCCGTGGACGTTGAAGAACAGGTTCGCATTGCAATATCGTAAATTCTTGTTTTTTTAGCAAACATCTTGGGGCGCGGGTTGAAATCCCAGAAACCCCTCATCCGCTTCGTACCTCAGCACCTTCTCCCCGGGAGAAGGGTGAAACTCTACCGCCCTCTCCGCGGGGAGAGCGTGGACCGCAACCGGCGCTCTCACCAGTCCGTCAGGTGGCGGAGAAGGGTGCCCCACGTTCTGCTGGTCGTGGGGGTGAGGGGGGCGAAATTGCGCGTGGCGCGCGCTATGGGGCCAATCCCGGCAAGCGAGCAGGAAGAAAAGACGAAAACCAGCCGGCCTGGCCGCGGGATTTCTCAAGCCACGCGGCGGACCCGCGCCCAACTGTAAGCGGCGGGCGCTTGCTACTGCGGCACCACAAAAAGGGTGATCGACTGCGCCGGGAAGGTGTAGTTGGCGATGGTGCTGGTTGTGCTTCCCGCTCCCGGCGGCGTTACCGTTACCGCCGTCTGCGCCACGATGGCGTTCAAGTTGGCGTAGCTGTAAAGGTAAGCCTGCGCGGCGCCGCTGTTGCCAGTCAGGCCCGTGAGCGAGAGGGTGCTGGTCAGGGCGCCGTAGGTCTTATTGATGACCACCACGGTGACGGCGTTGTCCGAGGTGCGCAGCGCGCCGTAGACCGAAAGCGTGCCCTGGTTGGCGCTGGCCGAGGCCAGCGCCGTGTCGCCAAACATGGATTTATTTCCGTCGTAATTGCGATAGATCTCGTAGGCCATCAGGCCGGGAACTTGCGTGGTCGGATCCGGGACCCCCCACAGTGTCGCCAGATCGAGGCCGTACATGCCGAAGATGCCCAGAATATCAGCCTGTGCCAGGGCGCCGCTGATGCTCTCCTGTCCGCCCCAGTTGTATTCTGTGAAGGCCACCTTGGTGCCGGGATAGTCTCTCGCCACCCAGGCCTGCGCCATGGGAATCAGTTGCGGCGCCTGCAGCGGAACACTGCAGCTCGAAGTGTAATTCGAGTCGGTGGTGTAGTTCGGCTGGGGATAATTGGGATCGGTATAGATCGGGTCCCAGAAGACGCGCGTGGAGTTGAGCCGCGCTTGCTGCGCGCCAGTGTCTCCGGCGGTGGAAAAGGTCAAGCCGTTGCCGTTGTAGCTGGCCGCGAAATAGGTGTGCAGGTCCACGTAATCCAGCAGGCGGGAGCCGTAGGTGCCCGAAGCCGCCGCGAATTGCTGCAAGTAGTACTCGATGAAGGGGACGCCGCCATGCGCCTCCCGGTCGATCGGATTGTCCCACGGCTGGTTGCAAGGGCCCGCGCCCCAACCGGCCTCGATATCCTTCATGGAATAGAAGTAACCCCACCAGTAGTCCATCACCGGGCCGCTGACGCCCGCAGTAGGATCGGCGGTCTTGATCGCCTGCGCCGTGGCAATGCCGGTGTTTGTCACCTCGTCATACGTGAAGGGCAGCGGATGCACATCCATGTGTACGCCGTGCCACCAACTGGGTTCGTTGTCCAACTCGTAGATGGCCACGCCGCCGTTGGCCGCAGTGCCGAACTTGTTCACCAGGAAATTCACCCAGGCGCCATCGAAGGTGGGGGGAGTGACCCGGTAGTAAGTGTCGGTGGGATCGTTCACCACCTTGCTGCCGTTGGTCAGGGTGCCGTTGCCGCAGTCGGGCCGGTTCGGATCCACCGCCTGTTGCGCCCCGTATTTGGCCACCGAGTAGCTGCATGCCGAGTTGTCCGCGGGCACCCATCCGATGATGGGCACCGTGCCCAGGGTCTTGGCTCCGACCGCGGCATCGTTGGCCACCTGGGTGTTGAACGTACTGGTGTCGGGAGCGCCGCTGGGCGTGTTGAGGGGATTGTTGGTCTCGATATAGTTCTCGAAGTACCAATCGCTGCCTTTCCCCACAACGTCGTACAAGTAGTTGTAGCTGGTGGCTTCGTTCCCGCCCCAGCGATCGATCGGCAGGCTGATGGTCTCGGCCGCGGCTGCGTCGCTGGCGCCAGTGTAATAATTCATGCCGTAAATGTAAGGGCTGATGGCGTGGGTCGGATTGCCCACATTCACGCTCAGCGCCGGCCCGGCGGCCGTGGCCGGCGGACTCAGGGTTACGGTGGCGCTGCCGTTTACGTTTGTGTAGCCGGTCTGGGTGCTGGTGGCCGTTACCGTAACCGTCGCCGGCGCCGGATAGGGCGTGGTGTAGAGGCCACTCAAGCTAATCGTGCCGGGAAGCACCAGGCCGGTGCATTTCGAACAGGCCAACGACCAGGTCACCCCACTGCTGTAGCTGCCAGTGCCGGTCACCGTGGCCGTAAACTGCTGCTGGGTTCCTATTGTTGCGGTGGAGGGCGCCACCGTGATCGACGTAACCACGGGTCCATTGTTGTTGGTCGTGCCCCCCGTGCCGCCCGTGCTGCCGCCTCCGCCGCAGGCCGTAATGAACAGGCTCAGTCCAATTCCGATCCAAACCCCCGCATTCCACCGCCAATTCCTCATGCCCATGTCCCTAATCCGCCCCCATTTCCGGCCTCTGCTCCGTCTGCGCCGCAAAACAACGCTATTCCGCAGTCGATGGCAGCGGGATTTTGCCTTTCGGCTGTCAAGCAATATACCCCCATTCGCCTCCGCTCGCGATCTTTTTTGCATGGGTTCCAAGGCCCAAGACCCGGTCGTGCGCCACATGGCCTTTGCCGGGACCAAAAAGCAAGGTAGGGCGGACCTGCTCTCCCAGGTTCACGGTTCTTCGCCGTTGCAAGCAGAAAAGCCGCGGACCTTGAAGAGCAGACGCTACACCACTTCATTCGCACCAGTATCGCAAGGCGGGGGCTTGCCCTGCGCCCGCCGGCCCATTTAAGACAAGTCATGTTCCTGGCCTGCGCGACGCGCCTTGGCCCGCGGCAGCTGGTTGCAGGGTAAGCATGGACGCCTCCAGGATGCGGCGGCGTTTGCTTTCCTGAGGCCGTCAGGTTTAGGATTTCAACATGTCTGGAAAACGGAAGCTTAGAATGACGATCGGCCTGGTGAAATTGGAGGCTGAGCTGTTTGACACGCCCACCGCGAATGCCATCTATGCATCGCTGCCTTTTGCCTCCACGGCTTCCACCTGGGGAGAGGAGGTCTACTTCTCCACTCCGGTTCATGTGAGCAAAGAGGCGGATGCCAAGGATGTAGTTGAGGCGGGCGAGTTGGCCTTCTGGGTCGAGGGCGACTCCATCGCCATCGGATTCGGCCCCACCCCCATTTCCCGCGGCAAGGAAATCCGCCTGGCGGCTCGGACGAACATCTGGGGCAGGGCGCTCCAGCCCGTCGCAGTGCTGGGCAAAGTAAAAGACGGTGATCCTGTCGAGGTCGAGAAGGCTGGCTAGTGACACCCGGGAACCCCTATGTATTCCGCCACCCTCCTTGATCACTTCCACCACCCCCGCAACGTGGGTGAAATCGCGGGGGCAACGGTGGTGGTGGAAGCCTCCAATCCTGTCTGTGGCGATTTGATGAAGGTGTGGGCGATTGTCCGCGAGGGCAGGATTCAGGCGGTGAAGTTCAAGGCTGCGGGCTGTGTGCCCTCCGTGGCTTGCGGCTCGTGGTTGACGGAAACGATACTGAGCAAATCGATCAAGGAGCTGTCCGCCCTTACTCCGGACCAGATCGAAACGGGGCTTGGCGGCCTGCCGCCTGCCTCACGCCATGCCGCCGTGCTCGCTGTGGACGCACTGAAACGGCTGCTGGAACAAATTCGCACTTTATGAACTCTCCTCCTGATTCAGAGCCTGCCCTGAGTCTGTCGAAGGGAGGGGTGGGGCGCCGAGCGACGGGGTGGTTACTCGCGGCGGGACATCTTGCTGCAAGCCCTGAAGCCAGCCTCAACATTGGCCTCCGGTCATGCCCAACCCCCAGTCTCTATCCCCTGACACCTGGCACCTGATACCTGACACTTGGCGCCTTTGTCAGTTGCGGTCCGGCTCGGGCTTAAGCAACCAAGGCAGGTTCAAGGCATGATTTGCAATTCCTTCACGCGCGGCATTATCCGCAGTCGAGTCACTTTGCACTCTTGGCGCCGCCGCCGAGAAACATGGCTGCGCCTAAGAGGTAGCCAAAGTCATACCATCCGCCGGAATTGGGATAAGCGTAAATGCGAACGTGAGTGAAGAGACTGCCGATGAAACTGAAGAGGATCAGGAAGCCGTGAAGTAGTCCGAACCAGAAGCCCGGCAAACCATGATAGGCCGGGGGTTGTGGCTGATGGGCGCAGCTTGCGAGAAGAATGACACTGCCAAGGGTAACGAACCCCACCAGGCGGGGCAGACGATGGGCCAACGTTTGCATGGGAATCCTCCGTGAAATGAGAAATAGGAACTTACTCGCGATGAAGTCGTCTCGGTGCTCGACGGCCTGCCGCCCGCCTCGCGTCACGCCGCCGTACTGGCCGTGGACGCCCTGAACCGTCCGCTGGAGCAAACTCGCCTTTCGGGATAGAGTCCTCATCGGGTGGGTGGATCTTCCGGCGGTGAGAGTTTTTGCAGCGACCGGCGCAGGCCGCCCTACCCTTTCTTGGGGAAGAACTTCCTTGTATACAGGACAAAGACGAGCACGGTTCCCATCACCATCATTCCCCACCACATGACCGGCCAGAATTGAGGGACCTGTTCATAAAAGTGAAGCATCTTTTGGTCGAAACCCATTTGCCGATACAGTTGCAGCATGTCAGGGGGGCGGAGGATAGTCACCAGCGCCGATATCATCCCCAAGCCAGTTGTGAGAATGGCGATTCTCCAGCCGAGAAGTTTTTGCCGGAAAACCATCCAGGCGGTGTACGCAAACAAAACGGAGTATGTCAACATAACCAGAACTGCGGCTGCTCCGTGCAGGACGACACCAAACACAACAGTCATCGGAAAGATGAACATGCATACAAACATTATGAACGCTGCCACGGCCTGCCACACACCCAGGATCGCCACGGCAGGCGGAAGCCCAGGGGTGGGAGTTTCTCCAGTCACGGGCGTCACGAGCAGGGCGCCCTTCGGGGCGAGGCACGTTGACCTGACGCTCTTGCGAGAATAAAAGAACAAGCATGCTGCTGGCAGTAAGACCATCATGACGATGATCAAGGCGATCATGACCACCAGTTTTCCGTGATGCAGGATATTGCCGGGGTGCTGATGCGTCATGGCAGGGACAATGAACGTCAAAGTAAGCATACTCATAAGACCTAATCCTAACCACAAACCACTGACCACCAACATCAAGATGCGGGCCCAATTCTTGCATAGAATCGAACCAATTCCGCCCGTAAAGAACAAGACAGCCAAGAGCTCGTATTCAAGGCCCATGAAGACCGCTGCACCGAGGGGTGGGATGGGACCTGGGGGAATTTTTGCCCGCGCCGGTCCCACTAAAACATAGGTAGAAAACAGAGTGATCAACACGAATCCGCAACTAATCAGAATTTCGATAATCCCGAAAGCGATAAGCCAGCCGCGTTGGTTCTTGTAAGGAATTGCCACGGGTAGTGTTGAGTCCATAATTCATTCTCCGGTTTCCAGAGGAAGTTAAGAGCTAATCGCTCCCCTGATAGTTTCCGAGCGCCGGTTGGCGCCGAGAGAGCGCCGCTACACTTTATGCTGCTCTGCCGGCACCTTCAGATCTGCCGAGCAGTAAGGGCAAAACGTTTCTCCCACCTCAATGGTGCGGTGGCACTGAGGGCAGACAGGATGAAGAAGGTACTTGCACTTGGGACAAAAGTTGAACGCCGGATTCACCGTAGCGCCGCATTGTGGGCACTTGCCCATTACGGGTTGGCGGATCACGAAGTAAAGGATGAACCCGATGCCGTTGGGGACGATGAGCACTAGAACCGTCCAGAGCACGGAGTTCATGCCCCGGCGCTTGGCGTCGCGGTTGACGTAACCAATAAGCAGCAGAAAGATGCCAAGAACGGATCCCGCAAGGGTGCATACCAGTATATGCACCGCCACGGGCGGTGCGTGCGGGTCGTGACGAAACACGAAAAGGATAAGCAATGTCGGTATCCCTAAGAATACCAGCACCGCCGCGGCCACCATCGCCTTGGGGATCAGCCTGAGTTCTTCACGGAGATCGAATCTTCCTTCAGATGAGTGGTTCATTTTGTTTCTCTTCTGGCCGCCCGCGGCAGCCGGTTAGCTAGATCGAGAGTTTCCTCTCGTAGGGGCAGGCCTCGTGCCTGCCCTGGTTGTACCTATCTCCGTCCCATCCATTCAAGAGCACCCACGAGGGGCGCCCCTACGGTTCACCGTTCCCAAGCCTCAGGAGTATTCCCCGCGCTGGAAGCATGCGAGTGCCTCCAAGCAACGACTGCGCCCACTACGGTGGCCGGGGCCACCCAACACATTGCGAACACCGCCACCCAGATCGCTTGCGAAACTTCCAAGCGACGCCCCAACCAGGCAATGGCTTGCCAAAGCAGCGGGGCCGTCAGCGCGCCGAGGAGCCAGGAAAGCCCGCACGAAATCCACAAGGCTCGCAGGCGCGCTTGGTTTTCCCGCAATTCACGAGCCCGCATGCGGACGCGGGCCTGCGTTGTGCTGACCAGCGCGGGGTCAACCATGACCGTATTTGACCGCAACACCTGAAGGGCGCGTTCGTTGGCGCGCACCCTGGCCCGGCATGCGGTGCATTCCGCCAGGTGCGCATCCAGCCACTCGCGTTCGGAGGCGGAGATTCCTTCCACGTGCCAGGCGTCGATCAGGCGGCAGGCGCGGTTGTGATTTTCGGGATTCATGCCGGTTCCTCCTCCAGCAGATTGCGCAATGCTTCAAGACCGCGGTAGAGCCGCGATTTCACCGTCGACAGCGGGGCTCGAACCACTTCCGCAATCTCGTTTAAGCCCAAATCTTCCTGAAAGCGTAGCACCAGCACTTCGCGGGCGTCGGGGGGAAGGCGCCGGAGTACACCCTTTACGCGTTCTGACTGCTCGCCCGCGGCTACAGCCTCAAACGGCGTTGCGGATTCACGGTCCGGCCACTCCCGCGGGGTGCGCTCATCGTCCGGATGCAACAACGCCTCCAGACTCTCGGGCTGGCGACGGCGCAACAGGTCAATGGCGAGGTTCCGGGCGATCGAGAACAGCCAGGCTTCAAACCGCCAGCGGGGATTGTATAGGTGCCCTTTTTCCAGCACCCGAACCCAGGTTTCCTGGAAAAGGTCCTCGGCCGCCTCACGGCTGCCCGTGAGGGTCCAGAGGTATCGGGGCAGCCGGAATTGGTAGCGGCCAATCAACTCGTCCAGCAGGTCAGGATCGCGCCGCCGCAGCCCCCGCGCGATTGCTCGGGTTTCCTCTTCCATCGAATTCACAAAAAGGCAAAGGCTGTTTCCCATTCTAGACGCAATACGGTTGAACACCCAAAAAAGACGCATGGGCGGGGACAATCCTCAGATTACGCAGATTTCACAGATGTATTCACACTGCCTGCGGCCCGCTGCCCACTGGTTACTGCCTATCCCCGCTCGCCGGGACTCGCAAAAGGCGCTCGCCCCGACTTGTCGGGACTCGCAGTAGACGCTCGCTGCCTACTGCCTATTGGCCACTGCGCTGCTTACTGCCCTTTACCAGGCGTTCGTAGGCGTCCGGGTCGTCCACATCGAGGAGAATACCGGGGTCGGCGACTTCCACAAATTCTGTTGCGTCGCGGTACTTGCGGATAACCGTGTTGGCGGGTTCTTCGGGGGGGATCGTCAGTAACTCCGGAAACAAGGTCTGGTTGATGACGACGGGGTGGCCACGTTGGCCCTTATAGGTGGGGATGAGGACAGGCGGGCGAGTCGATTGGAAGCTCTCACATAGCGTAACGATGACCTCGGAAGAGATGGCGGGATGGTCGACGAGGCACAGGATGACGGCTTCCGGCCGGTCCGCTGCCGCCCCCGCGAGTCCCAGTTGCAGTGAAGCCGTTTGCCCCCGCTGGTAATCGTGATTTACCACGACTTTCACGGTCGCCAGGTTCACCGCACGCTGGATTATTTCCGCGTGATGGCCCAACACCACCGTGACCTTGTCCACGCCCGCGGCGCCAAGATTATTTATGATGGTTTCCAGGAAGCTTCGTCCGTGATAGGCGAGCAGAGCCTTATCGCGTCCCATGCGTTGGGATTCCCCCGCGGCGAGAATCAGGCCGGCAATCATGTGGTGGGTTGTGCTTTCAGTTTGTATGCCAGGGAGGGCACGCTGGAGGTGGTATTGCGCCGCACCGCGATCATCTCCGCGACGATGGCCACGGCGATTTCTTCCGGCGTGAGCGCGCCTATATCGAGCCCAATGGGCGAATGCACACGCTCGATGCGCTCCGCCGGCACGCCTTCGCGCTCCAGTACTTTGCCAATCTCGATGAACTTGCGCTTGCTTCCTATCATGCCGATGTAGCGCGCCGCCGTGGTTACGGCCCAGCGCAGGCAATCCAGGTCGCCTTTGTGGCCGCGCGTCACCAGCACCAGGTAGGAATGGTCGTTAACGTTGATCTTGGGAAATACCTCCTCCCACGGGCCCGCGTAAGTCTCCGCGGCTTCGGGAAAGCGCTCTTTATTGGCGAAGGCTTCGCGGTCGTCGGCCACCACCACGTCAAAGCCCGCTATTTTCGCCACCTTTGCCACGTGCAGGCCCACGTGACCGCCCCCGAAAATGAACGCCGTGGGTGTGGCCAGAATGGGCTCAACAAAAATGTCGAGCGCGCCGCCGCAGATCAAGCCGTTATCGTACTCGGGGTTGGCGTTCAGATTGAAGTGCAGGCGCCGGGGCTTCTCCTCGCGCATCACCTCCTGCGCCACCGCCCACACTTCCGCTTCCACGCAGCCGCCGCCCACCGTGCCGGCAAACGAACCATCATCGCGAATCAAAATCTTGGAGCTTTCGTGGCTGGGAATCGAACCCTGCACCTCGACAATGGTGGCCAGCGCGCCCTTGCGCCCCGCCTTTCGCAGCCGAACGATCTCTTCAAAAATATCCATGCCTGAATCCCGAAAGGCTGATGAAGAACAATGTAGCGCCGACCTTTAGGTCGGCATGTCGGGCACTCCCGAAAAATGCCGACCTAAAGGTGGGCGCCACAACACCCCATCAAATTGCTAGATTAAGCGCCACGCGCCGCCATGTCAACGCGCTGCCGCACCGTAGGTCGGCAAGTGGCCGAACGGGAAGTTGCTACCGGACTGGGCGGGTAAAGAGTACAATCCCCTTTTGGAAGGGAGCACGCCATGAAGGCAATTCGATTTCACCAGTACGGCGGTCCGGAGGTTCTTAGGTACGAGGATGCGCCGGACCCGAAGATTCAGGCCAATGAAGTTCTGGCGAAGGTGAAGGCCTGCGCGCTGAATCATCTGGACGTCTGGGTGCGGGGCGGCGTGCCGGGGTGGCGCATTCCGCTGCCGCACATTGTGGGCAGCGATATCTCCGGCGAGGTTGCCGAAGTGGGGTCGCTGGTGACGCGCGTAAAACCGGGCGACCGCGTGCTGCTCTGCCCGGGGATCAGTTGCGGCCAGTGCGAGATGTGCTTCAAAGGGCTGGACAGCGCCTGCCGGCAGTTCACGCTCTTCGGCGTGTTCGTCGATGGCGGGTACGCCGAGTATGTGAAGTCTCCGGAAATGAACGTGCTTCCTATTCCCGGAGACCTTAGCTTTGACGAAGCCGCCGCCGTGCCGTTGGTCTTTCTCACCGCCTGGCACATGGTCTTTGCGCGCGCGGGATTGAAACCCGGCGAAGAGGTGCTGGTGATCGGCGCGGGCTCGGGTGTTGGCAGCGCGGCGGTTCAAGTTGCGAAACTAGTGAATGCGCGAGTCATCGCCACGGCAGGGGCGGATTGGAAGCTGGAGAAAGCGCGCGCGCTGGGCGCGGACGAAGTGATCAACCACACGCGGCAGTCGATTGGCGAAGAGGTGAACCGGCTCACCCACAAGCGCGGCGTCGACGTGGTGGTGGATCACGTGGGAGCAGCGGTTTGGGAAGCTTGCTTTGATTCGCTCGCCACTTATGGGCGCCTCGTGACCTGCGGCATGACCACCGGCGCGGACCTCAAGCTGAACGGCCAGGCTCTCTTCGGCCGCCAGCGCACAATTCTGGGCTCATTCATGGGCGGCAAGACGGAACTCATCGACGCCCTCAAATTCATCGCTCAAGGCAAATTGAAAGCGGTGATCGATTCCGCGTTCCCACTGCAAGAGGCGGTCGCAGCGCAGCAAAAGATGGAAGGACGCGAATTCTTCGGCAAAATCCTGCTGCACCCTTAGGTGCAATACTTTTCACTTAGGACGTGTCATCAATTGAATCTGCGCGAGGCGGGCTTCGCCCGCAATGACGGTTTTCTCGATAGGGATCCTATTCCATAATGACACCAGCACCCACTCCACGTTTGGGTTGAAGAGAGAAACACCGCGTGGCATAATGGATTTGCGATGGGCGCACCAAAGATAACCAGCGATCAATCCGGCTATGAAGGCCTCATCTTCACCAAGCTTGACTGGGCGGTGAACTGGGCGCGCAGGTCTTCGATTTGGCCCTTCAGCTTCGGCTTGGCGTGCTGCGCCATAGAAATGATGTCGGCGGGCGCCTCGCGCTTTGACCTGGCGCGATTTGGGGCGGAGGTCTTCCGGGCTTCGCCGCGCCAGGCGGATTTGATGATTGTCGCGGGCCGGGTTGCCCAGAAGATGGTTCCGGTGATACAGAAGCTCTATGCGCAGATGCCGGAGCCCAAGTGGGTCATTTCCATGGGCGCCTGCGCGACCTCCGGCGGTGTATTCAATAACTACGCCATCGTGCAAGGCGTCAACCAGTTTATTCCCGTTGATGTCTACGTGCCGGGGTGCCCGCCTCGGCCCGAACAGCTTATCTATGCCATCACCATGCTGCAAAAGAAAATCGAAAACCAGCGTGGTTCGTTCAAAGAGGCGGTCTTCCACAGCAAGTAGTTTCAAGGCCGCTACATTACCATTTTCCATCTGAACGGAAAGAATACTTCTGGGGATGTAAGGGGTTACTGCCGGCCCGATATTGGGCGCTGGGAAGGGGAGCATTGCCGGCGCGATCAACGGGGCCGCAGGTAGGCGGAAATCAGCACCACAACCACTCCCAGGCTGAAGGCGACGAGGAGCCACATCCGCCGGCGCGCCCGCAGAGGTTCGAACAACTTGAAGGGGACGGTGAGCCCCAGGACAATGCCGAAGAGGACGAATGACAGCAGGATTTTAAGGGTTAGAAAGTCCCACGCCCGGCCCCACGGATCTTCCCAATAGTGGACGCGAACGTTGTAGAGGCCAGAGATCAGCAGCAGCGCGAAAGCGCTCAAGGTTGCCCACCGGAATCGCACCGCCAAGGCCTTGGAAAGCGCTTCGCGTTGGTCCGCGTGGAGGACTCCCAAACACGGAATCAGGATGGTGAGCATGAACGCCATCCCCCCCAGGGCAACCACCGCTGCCATCAAATGGATCCACAGCATGAACGTCGTCATAATCTCGGTCCTACAGGTGGGTGGATTCTATGCGTTTTCTGCTCCCGAGGACAAGACTGAAGATTCGAATAATGACGAAGCAGAAACTTCCCCTCAAGGCGGGTGGCGAATTTAATATTGAGCCTCAACCCATAACCATTCCTGGTATGCCGGTCTGGCGCAAGGGAGGGATCAAGATAGCGCCGTATGGATCTGGTCGATCTTGCCCGCCAGATCAAAATCCTTGGCCGTCACACCACCTTCGCTGTGGGTAGAAAGACTAATGCCCACCAAGTTGTAGTTGATGGTGATATCGGGATGATGCCCGGCGCTTTCGGCGGCCTGGGCGATTTTGTTGACAAAATCAATGCCCGGCAGGAATGATTTGAATGTAAAACTCTTGTGCAGTTCTTTCCCCTGATAGGACCATCCCGGCATGTTCGCCAATCCTTGTTGAATCGCTTTCTTGCTGAGTGCCGCCATGATAGCTCCTTGGTTGCAGAGTCTTAACCCGTCGGAAAGTGAGCAGTGCCCTCCCCCTATCGAGGTGCGGTTGCGGAATTTGCCCTCAAACAACCCCATCCGAGTATAGAAACCCTCGCTGGCCAAGTCAACCGGGCGGCCCGTGAACTTCATGAGTCAAAGCCATTAGCACGGAGAGCACGGAGCTTCTCTGCCGCCTCTGTGTGAAATCTTGGCTGTCCATGCAGCACACGATGACACCGCCGCATCTCATCCGCGAGTCGCCACGCCCGCGATGGGTTAATCCGGAGCAACACTTCACGGTAATGGAATTTCAGTAGTACTATGGAAGCTCGAAGCGCGCAGGGAATTCAGCAATGAAAGGTGAGCAAGCCGCAATGATTCATGAAATTCTTCCGGTGGGAATGTTGGTCTGTAATTGTTCCATCCTCGGGGACGAGTCCACGGGTGAGGCTATAGTGATCGATCCCGGCGACGACATCGAGCAGGTCCAACAGATTCTGGCCAAACATCGCCTGCGCGTGAAGTACATTGTGGCTACTCACGCGCATATCGATCACGTGGGGGGCATCGAGAAGCTCAAGAAGGCCACCCGAGCCGCCGTGCTGATGCACCAAAGTGATTTGCCACTCTATCAAAACCTGGCCTTGCAGGCGGAGTGGCTGGGCGTTCCGGCGCCAGGAGTGGCGGGCGTAGACCAGTTCTTGCAAGAGGGAGATGTGCTGCGTTGCGGTGCGCTGAGTTTGGAAGTGTTGCACACGCCCGGACATTCTCCCGGCAGTCTCTCCCTGCATCTTCCCGGGGAGAACCAGCGGATTCTGAGCGGTGACACCCTGTTTCAAGGCAGCATTGGCCGCACGGACCTCTGGGGCGGCTCACAGGACGAAATCCTGCGGTCAATCCGCAACCGGCTGCTCATTTTCCCCGACCCGACCCCGGTGTTCCCTGGTCATGGCGCGCCCACGACGATCGGTGCGGAGCGCGAGGGGAATCCCTATCTAAGGGCAGTGGCGAGTGACCCGTGGTGAGTGACAAGCCGATAAGATCCAAAACCCGAAATTCGAAACTTGAAACTCGTGGGCATGCCTCCAGTGCAACGGACCACGGACTAGGGACATGGGACCCTGCCCGCAGCTCGAGCCTCAGTTACATCTTCAATCCGCAAATTGGCCCGCATCCAACTTGGTCTACTTGGCTCTTTACAGTGCCTGATTTCCGCTTTAAATTGGACTGGTTATTAGACCAGAGGAGTTAAGGGATTATGCTCGTAACCGTGGATTCGAGCTTGCGCAAACCGCTGTATGTGCAGATTCGCGAACAGCTTCGCGATCGCATCCTGAATGGCGGGCTGAAACCCGGCGACCGCTTGGAGCCCAGCCGCGAGCTGGCCCATCAACTGGGAGTGCATCGGACCACGGTGGGCAACGCCTACGCTGACCTTGAATCCGAAGGGTTGATTCAAGGGACGGTGGGTCGGGGAACTTATGTGACGCCGCTGGGGCAGACGCTGCGCGCTCCCCGCGCCCGGCCACGCCGCCCCCCGCGCGACCTTTTCTGGGAAAGCTTCTTTCCGGAAGAGCCGCGCGACGATTCCTTGGGCCGTTTGATGGCGAGCTCCGTGGAAGATGGGGTCATCTCCTTCGCCGCCGCCCACGGCGCGGAGGAGTTAACGTCCCCTGACCTCGTGCGCCGGGCCGCCGATGCCGTCTTGCGGCGTGAGGGCGGGCGCCTGGTGCAGTACGGTTCTACCAGTGGGTACCAGCCGCTCCAGGCCTATCTCGAAACTCGTCTCCGCCGCGACGGCATTTCCGTGGAACTCGACGAAATCCTGGTGACCCATGGCTGCCAGCAGTCGCTCGACCTGCTCCGCCGCGCGCTGATCTCCCCCGGCGAATCGGTGGTGTGCGAGAATCCCACCTACACCGGCCTCTGGAATGTTTTCGAGTCCCCGGGGGTCCGGTTGATTGGCGTTCCGGTTACGCCCGAGGGCATGGACCTTGACGCGCTCGAATCCGCGCTCGAGCAGACGCGCGTCAAACTGATATTCTGTAGTCCGACTTTCCAGAACCCCACCGGCTTTACCATGCCGCTCGCGGCCCGGCAGCGGCTGCTGGAGCTGGCGCAACGCTTCCAGGTTCCCATTGTCGAGGACGATGTTTACGCCGCGCTGCGTTACCGCGGCCGGCAGATTCCTCCCCTCAAAGCCCTCGACTCGGCGGGGCTGGTGATTTATCTGAACAGTTTCTCCAAGGTGGGTTTCCCGGGTCTGCGGGTGGGCTGGGTGGTGGCTTCGCGTCCCGTGATTGAGCGCCTACGCTGGGCGAAACAACGCGCCGACTTGCACACCAACCTGATTGGCCAGGCCGTGCTTCAGGAAATGGGCGCCCGGGGCTGGCTGGACAAATGGATTCGAAAAACCTGCAAGGTCTTCGCGCACAAGCAGGATGTTCTGCGGCGCGCCATCGAGCGTCATTTCCCGCCGGACGTCCACGTCATCTATCCGGACGGAGGTATGTCAGTTTGGGTGGAACTGCCCGCGTTCCTGGACGCCGCGGAACTGCTGGTGAAGGCGCGCGAGCGTCACATGATCTTCGCCCCGGCGCGCTATTTCTATTTCCAAAATCCCAAGCACAATGCTCTGCGTATGTGTTATACGGCCCTTCCTGATGATAAGATTGAGAAGGGCGCGGCCATCCTGGGCGATTTGCTGAAGGCGGAAATACGCCGGGCGAGGAGGGGAAAGCCCAATTCCCCGGTGGGCGCCAGCGTGGCGCTGGTGTGAGAGGAGGTCGAGAGTTGAAAGCACGCTCATACGCCTCTGCAATGCTGATTTGCGAGTTTTGCTTTTGAATATTAATTGTTGATGAAGGAGCTTGCCAATGTGGGAATATGACCAGCAAATGAAATTGAAAGTGGGCTTGGCGGAAATGCTCAAGGGCGGCGTCATCATGGACGTCACCACGGCGGAGCAGGCCAAGATCGCCGAGGACGCGGGAGCCACCGCCGTCATGGCGCTCGAGCGCGTGCCGGCGGACATTCGCAAAGAAGGCGGGGTGGCCCGCATGGCGTCCATCAAGATCATCAAAGAGATCATGAATGCGGTGACGATTCCGGTGATGGCCAAGGCGCGCATCGGGCACTTTGCCGAGGCGCAAGTGTTGGAAGCCGTGGGCGTGGATTACATCGACGAAAGCGAAGTGCTGACGCCGGCCGACGAGGAAAACCACATTCTCAAGTGGGGTTACAAAGTGCCGTTCGTGTGCGGCGCGCGCAATCTGGGCGAAGCGCTGCGGCGCATTGGTGAAGGCGCGGCGATGATTCGCACCAAGGGAGAAGCGGGTTCGGGCAACATCGTCGAGGCCGTGCGCCACATGCGCGCCATCACCAGCGAGATTCGCCAGCTCACTACCTTGCGGGAAGAGGAATTGATGGCGAAGTCCAAGGAACTCGGCTCGCCCTATGATTTGGTTAAGTGGGTCGGCCAGAACGGCAAGCTGCCGGTGCCGAATTTCTCCGCTGGTGGGATCGCCACGCCCGCGGATGCGTCACTGGTAATGCAACTTGGGGCTGAGGCGGTGTTCGTGGGCTCGGGCATCTTCAAATCGTCCGACCCGGCGCAGCGCGCCCGGGCCATTGTCCGCGCCACCACCCACTACAACGAACCGCAAATCGTCGCTGAGTGCTCCGCCGAAGTCGGCGAAGCCATGAAGGGCCTCGACGTGCAGAAGATGGACCCCAAGGAGTTGTTGCAGACGCGGGGATGGTAGCGGGGAGGAGTCAGGAGCCAGGAGTCAGAAGTCAGGAGGGGGAGCGCCACAGGTGCGCACTATTGGGGTACAAATGTGAAGCACCAGTTCTTTGCGGACGAGAGAGACTTTCTGAAATATGACCTGTGGATGGAACTTGCTGACCATCTGAGCGAGAAACCTCGTCTCACTTTTATTCCGATGTTCACTGGCCCAGATGGGACGAAGCAAGGGGGCAAGACCAACTACCTGGTCGCTAAGCGAAGGAAGTGCTTGTATCATTTTCTTCAGCTCTGTCTTTGTGAAAAGAGGCGTGCCATTACCGAGTTGAGGCAGTTCTTTGAGTCCGGCGCTAGCCGTGCTTACGTTTATCACGCCTACAGAGACGGCAGAAGAAAGGATCGTGACCACTTCAAGGTTGAAAAACGTGAGGAGTACTTCAAGAACATCCGAGGCAAATGGTTATCTGACAGCGTTGTCTTGATTGATCCGGACACTGGGCTAGAGACGGAGGGACCGTATTGGAGGAAGCGGCCCGAGAGGTATGCTAAATATGCCGACATCAGGATGGTTGTTAAACGGGCCAAGGGTAATTCCGCTTTGGTCGTCGTCCAGTTCCCTCAGCGGAATGCCGATCGTGCAAAGAGTGACATGGACTCTCGCGCCGAGCGTCTTCGCCAGGAACTGAAATGTTCCGAAATCCATGACTGGTCGGTGTACTGGATCGCGCAAAAGAAGGGTGAGAGCGATAAGGTGGGCGACATTGCGTTTTTTGTCTTGGCCCCTCAGCCCGGACCAGCGAAAAAGGTCGAGAAAATGCTCCGGAATTACGCGAAACGGCACGACATGGCGTTATGGTAACTCAAGGGTCTTTGGTGGGCAGGATGAAATACGTTGTCATCCTTGAAGAAGGCGGAAACAGTTTCGGTGCCTACGTGCCGGATCTACCCGGCTGCGCCGTTGTGGGGGAAACGCGCGAGGAGGCCTTGCAGTTAATTCGCGACGCCATTGAGCTTCATATCTCCAGCATGGGGGAACAAGGCCTTACGGTATAGACCGCCTCACCCCCACAACCAGCAGAACGTAGTGCCCCCTTCCCGCCCCGGCTGATGAAGACGCCGGTTGCGGTCCACCCTCTCCATCAAGGGGGCGAGGGAAAAAGGAATTTCGGCATGGGCGCGCAACGGACCACGGATCACGGACAACGGACCACTGACGACTGACCACTGACAGCTTTTTCCTATGAACAACGGCCACAAACCCGTAGGCATTCTCGCTATTCAGGGCGATTTTGCCATGCATGCAAAGATGCTGGACGCCATGGCGGCGCCTTGGAAGCTGGTGAAGCACCCTGCGGACCTCCAGGCGGTAAGCGGGCTCATCATGCCGGGCGGCGAGAGTACCACCATACTGAAGCTCTTTGCCACGGAGGGCATGGACACGGCCATCAAGGAATTCGCCGCCAAGGGCAAGCCGATTTATGGCACCTGTGCCGGGGCGATTCTGTTGGCGAAAGAAGTTCTGAATCCGCCGCAGGAGAGGCTGGGTCTGATCGACATCGCCATTGAGCGCAACGCGTACGGGCGCCAAATCGACAGTTCGGTGCAGGCGGGCGAGTGTCCGGGTCTCACCGATCATCCCGTGGAAATGGTTTTCATCCGCGCACCCATCATCCGCCGCGTGGGCGAAGGCGTGCGGGTGCTGGGCCGCTGCGGGAACTTGCCCGTCCTGGTGGAGCAGGGAAACATCCTGGCGGGAACGTTCCACCCTGAGCTGACAGATGACCGGACGGTGCACCAGTACTTCTTAAAGAAATGCGCGATTAGATCATCTAGTGATTTGGTGATTGAGCGATTGAATTGCAAATGACAGGATGCGTCTCCTCTAACAGAGCAGGGAAGAGGATCTATTATTGGATCAATCACTAAATCGCTAAATCAACAAATCACTCAATGACCCGATGACTCAATCCATCAATCCTCCAGTCAAGATTCTGTTTGTTTGCGTTGGCAACGCCTGCCGAAGCCAGATGGCCGAGGCGTGGGCCAGCCACTTCGGCCAGGGTAAAGTGCAGGCGGCGAGCGCCGGCTCCCACCCTTTCGGCTCGATCACCGAGGACACCTACTCGGTGATGGGTGAAAAAGGAATTTCCCTCGACGGGCAAACCTCAAAGGGCTTGCGTGAGGTTGCCGTGGCGGAAATGGACGTCGTCGTGACCATGGGACGTGAAGTTGATTGCCCCGTGCCCGCGGATTTCAAAGGGCGCGTGGTGGATTGGAACATCCCCGACCCTTTTGGGCGGGGCATTGAAACTTTCCGCAATGTCCGCGACATGATCGAGCGGCATGTGCAGGGTCTGCTCGCTGACCTTATTGCTCCTGACGTGCCCGCCTAGTGGATGCGCACGTGTTCAGGGGTTTTGCATTCCATGATAGTATGACTCTTTGCCGGCGACGCGGGATGGCGGGGGAGAGCACCTCTTGGCCATTCGGGGTCGGAAGGATATCTGTCCATGGGAATCTTGCAGGAGGAATCTGTGAAAAAAGAGCATCCAGACAATTACGACGCGGAGTTGTTGCTGCGTCTTTACGATCTTCGGCGCGAAGCCAAGTTGCGGCAGGGACGCGAGTGGCTGATCCGTGAGTTCAAGGCAAAATCCTTTGATGAGTATCTTGCCCAAGCCCCGCCGGGATCAGAGGAGAATGCGCTCATGCGCATGACGGTGAGCTATTGGGAGATGGCCGCTTCGCTGGTGAACCACGGGCTGATCAATGAGGACCTCTTTTTCGAAAACACGGCTGAGTTTTGGATCGTTTGGGAAAAGGTCCGGAACCTGGCGCCGACGCTGAGAGAGAAAAACAAGAACCCCATGTCCTGGAAAAATCTGGAAACGCTGGCGGAAAAGTACGAGCAGTGGATGGCCAAGCGGGCCCCCGAAGCGTTGGAATCCCTGCGGCAGCGGCTGGCGGGCGGCGCGCCCAAGAAACCGGAATAACCTGGTTTTCTCAGCAAGATTCGAGGCCATGAAGAAGTGTCGGGGCATCTTGTCCGACTGGACCGACGACAATATATCAATGGCAAGCGGTACAAAAGGCCCCGCATGGTGAGAAACTCGCGCTAATCACTCGCTGACCCTGTTTCCTCCGACCTCTTGCTACCGGAAACAAGAGTTGATAATGCCGGAAGAAAGTCCTATTCCTGTCCCAGGAGTTGAGCCCACTTCTATCGAATTACGTGAAATGAGCCCTGATCGATTATGTCCAGGCGCCGCTCGATTGTGATTTCGGCGTCATACGGCTCGAAGCAAGGAAGCCCAGCGATCAAAAACGCCGCCGGCAATTTCCTCTATGACCGGCAAACGCCGGGGAATTTGTTCCGTGATTTCGGAGGCTTCGCCGCCGGCCTCGCGAAGCTCATCGGCAAAGTCCAAAAGCATTTGTGCAATTTGCTCCCGCGTCACTTCCAGATGAAACAGAATTCCGTAAGCGTTCTGACCATAACGGAATGCCTGGCAGGGAGTCTGCCGCGACGAAGCCAGCGCCACAGCCTGTTTCGGCAGCGCGAACACGTCACCATGCCAGTGAAAAGGGCAGAATTCAGATGGCACGCCCGAGAAGAGGGGATCCTGGGCAGCGGCTTCCGACAGCTTCACGGCGTGCCAACCCAGCTCTTTCCTTTCGCCTTTCTTTACTTCCGCCCCCAGCGTGGCCGCAAGCAACTGGCTGCCCAGGCAGACGCCCAGCACCGGTCTTCCTATCTTGAGGGCGGATTCAATCAAGCGCATCTCGTCGTGCAGGAATGGGTATTTCGCCTGTTCGTAGACCCCCATTGGCCCGCCCATTACAATCAGGCCCACTTTGCCCTCCATCTCCTCCGGCACGGGTTTGCCGGCGCGAGTTTCGATGTAATGGACCCCGATCCCCCGGGCGCGCAACGCATTTTCGATGGTCCCGAGAGTTTCACTGGGAGTGTGTTGTAAGACCCAAACGCTTTGCACCTCGTCATAACCTTTCCGCCGGGCGTTCCGGCCTTGGATTGCAGCACGTCCCGCCGGAAGGCATCAGGGCAGCCTGACGACCTCGATGCTTTCCACCATGCGAATCCATCGCGCTCCCTTTTTTTCCTGCGGAACGATGATGCGCACGGGGCCCTGTTTTTCCGGCAGAGGCTTGCCGCCAACGGTATCGACGAGGATGATGTGCTGCGCCGCGTCGGTGAAGGCCGGGTCAAGTTCAGGCAGGGCAAAGACCACGCGGTAGCCGTCGCGCGCCGTCACCACGACATAGCTTGCCAGCGCTTTGCCGTGCAAGTCTTTGCCCAGAGGAGCGCCGGCCTTTTGCAGGATTGCCGTCAGCGCCACGCCCTCGTAGGTGGCTCCAGCGTCGTGTTCTTTTGCTGTGACTTTGGTGCGCGGCATGGCGGCCAAGTCTTCGAGTGATAAGGCCAGAGGTTGGGACACCGCCCCCGTGACGCGCAGGACCACGCTCGCCGGAAGTTGAGCCGCCGGCCCAAAGGCCTGGAGTGCAATTATGAAAAAGATGGATGCCCCCATCGCCATAAAAGCTAGCACTGTTCTGTTTGCTTGACAATCCATATGTGACCCCAGTGGACCCCACACCTGCTCCGACCTCTAGCTGAGATTTCCCTTGACTGTATCCCCCAAAAGCAGTAGTAATTCGGTAGTATTAATTTACTCTCGGACGCTGAGGTTGAAGGTGTCGAGAGTGGGGCGCTGTGGCTGGGGGGAGGTTCGTACTTGTGTCCCTGGTCGGACAGCTCGCCTTTTAGCGTGACGATCACGACCCCATGTCGTCACACAATGATTAAGTCTACGCCCGCCTGGATAGGGTTGTAACGGCGTCCTTCAGAGAGGCGCGGAGGCAATCATGAAAATGCGCCAGCCACCGTTGCGGAAAGTGCTCATCATTGAAGACGTGCCTTCGGTGTGTAACGCTCTTTTGACCTTACTCTCCGACTTAAGTTGCGAAGCTGACGTAGCTGACAGCGGCAGGCAGGCTATCGACATAATCCGGCGCGAGGAGTTCGACGCCGTGTTGCTTGACCTTCGCTGCGCTCATGCTCAGGCGGAGGAAGTTGTGCCCCGCATCCAGTCGATCCGGCCCAGCCTTCTCGCCAACGTGTTGGTGATCACGGGCGATGTGGCTGACGCCAAGACGCTGGAATTAATCGAACGCTACTTTCTCCTGCAAGTTTCCGGCAATGGAACCCTTCAGGATATGGCGCTGAATCTGCGGGTATTGTTGCGCTTACCCCCAGTCCTTAACAACGCGTACTGGTAATCCCTTGTACCCTCACCCACGTTGACATCACCTTCGAATTTGGCCGCCAAGCCATGCCGAGTTGGTCGAACCGGGCCATCCCTCACCATCAGGTGCACGTGGCCCGACTGGTCTTGATTCCTCACCCTAACGGGTTCTCGCCTTAAGTCTGCCAGGCACACCGCACAGACGCGCCCGGCCGATATCTAAAGTGAATCCGGGTGGCTGCGGAAAAATAGACGTATCATGTAAACGATGAGTATCGCTGCGCCGGCAAAACAGACCAGGAACAGCAGGAAGGGAAACCACTGGGGAGCGATCCTCCACGAGGCGGGATCAAATTGCCCTTGCAGTCTGAGCACGCGCAGTTCCTGCCGGGCAGTGACCATCAGAACGAGAGAGACAAGCAAAGCCAGCCCCGAATAAAAGAAGCGCCGCACGAAAAAGAAATGCAGGGAGCCGAGTGATAACAGGACGCCCACGAATAATGCCCATATCGCCGGCGTTCGCATAAGACCCACCAGGATCTCCTTTAACGAGGCAAAATAGGCAAAGCCGGAAGCGGCCGCCCCAGCCATCCCATAACCAAACAATCTCTTGGCGACGGGAAAGGTTTCCGGATCATCTTTCCCCAACAGGCCGACAAAATAAGCTCCCACCGCAACCGCGCCCAGGATCATGTGCAGCCATCGGAGCAGGTAATTCCCGGCATCGGGATTCCATTGCCACCCCGTTTGCTTCTGAGCGTAGAGCCGGTGAATCAAATCGGGATGTTCGGCCATGGAAAAAACGGAGCTGTAAACCAGGGACACGTACAAAAGTCCGCACAAGGCCGGCCAGAGAAATCGAGCTGGGCTGGATGCAGCTTCCTTCCCGGAGAAAGAAGCAGCATAAAACAGGTAGTAAGCCCCCATAACCGCGGGGATGACCAGGAGAAAGAACCAGCCGCTCACGATGGCAGCCGAGTACATCTGCCGCGGATACACCAACTGCAAAAAAAGAAGAGGGGCCACGCCTAACGTTACCGTGGCTGCCATGGCACTGGGGAAAAGTGCGAGGAAGCGCCGTACGGTAGGATTCTCCCAACGCCGTTTGAACCTTCCCGTCAAAATGATCAGAGTGCCCCCCAGCACGAAATTCATGGCAGCGAAATGGAGGCTCAAAGTCACTATATGCAGAGCCGTAATCACCCACAGCGGAGCTGGAAGAAACCTCGAGTCGGGAAGCGTCATTTTCCCCCTCCTGTCTTGAGAGTCTGGAAATACGCAATCAGTGCGCTGCGCTCAGTTTCATCGCCAGTGAATGCCGGCATCCCTGGGCCGAGGCCGGCGGCATTATTCAGAAGCTCCTGGTAATCCTGCGGGGAGAGGCCTGCGAGCTCACTGGTCTTGTCGTGCGGACTGCCCATGGGATGACATTTGCCGCACCGAATCTGGAACACCTTTTCTCCCAACTTGGCCCCTTGCAACCCGTAAATCACGGATAGGGGTCTCGGATCAAGCTTGGCCTCAAGGTAGGTGGCGATGGCGTATGCTTCGCTGGCCGTTCCCAGAAACGGGGGCATGTTGCCTCTCAGGAGATGAACACTCTGGACCATTGCGGCGATGAAGGCGCGATCCGTGCCGTCGAAGGCAGGTTTGAGTGCTTTATAGCCCTGGAGGGTGTGACAACTCCCGCAGGCATGGCGGAAGAGGTCGGCGCCGTCGTCACCGGAGCGGTACGCGATCTGGGAAAGATAACCATCCTTTTTGTAGGTGTCGGCATCACGCACCTCCACCGCGTTCCCGTACATATATCCCTCGATAACGAAGGGTTTTCTGATGGATTCGCGGAACCATTCGAAGGAGCCGAACCAGCCCAGTCCCGCAACCATTATGACCACCGCCAAAGAAAGGTGCAGGCGTCTGGGAACGATCAATCCAAACAGGATCAGCAAAACTGCCAGGGCGCCGGCAGACCAAAAAGAGTATTGCAAGGCTCGCATCGGAGTGGGCAGACCTTGCAGAGCTGCCGCGGTAATGGTGGAAGGGATTGCTCTCCAATACCAGTACAGGGACGGAAGCGCGGCGGCCAGTCCAAGCAGGCCCCACCCCGCTGTTTGTCGAACCATCCGAACCTTGAATGCCTCCGGTTGGCAGCGTGAGGCGATGAGAAGAGCGTAAACCCCCGCGAGCATCACGGCGATTGCGCTGCGGAGCACCAGCGACGGCCAGAATGTTGGGTTGAAAAATCCATCCCAGATGTTACCCGTCACCAGCCAGGCGCCGGGGGTGAGCATGAAAGTGATGATGCCGTTGATGACAAACAGTGAAAGCCAGGCGAAAACGAAATAAATCCACCCCATAATCATGTGGTTTGCCGGTGACATGCGCTTCCACCCGTAGTAGTACAAGATGGCGGCAAGGATCTCGACGAGGAAAAAGGTCCACTCGATGGCCCAGCCCCATACGAAATTGTGAATGAGAACCGCGGTGGCCGCTGGGTTCAGGAGGCCGATGACAAACCAGATGCCGACTCCCGTCAGGGAGCCCATCACCAGGGTCGCGAGCACAAAAAAGCGGCTGAGTTTCTCCAGAAACTCGATCCGCGCAGTGTCCGCCGCCTTGCGTGCCGCTCGCTCCATCACGACCAGGAAGAACCCGCCTCCAATCGCGAAGTGAGAGATAAATACATGCAGGACGGCCGCGCTGGCCATAAGGACGCCGTAGCCAATCGGCAATTCCCAGAACGGATAATGCATTAGACCCTCCCCCGCCCATCATCGATTTGCCCGGTTTGTGATGGCGATCGAGAAAAGTGTAATACTACAGCAAATCTGTACCGGGTGGAGGCAATCATGAGAAAAAGAGGTGCATTGCCGGCTGAAGGATGACCTGCGGCAGAGCCAGAGGGAGTGCGAGAGTTTCCCGCTACCTTGGACCGCCTTGGGCAAAAGCCCGGCGCCAAACGTTTCAATATCTCTGAGGAAACCCGGCTACGTGCTGCGGAAATAGATCCGGCCCTTTTCAATGGGCAGGCCGCGAACCTCGATGCGCTTCAGGTCGCGGGTGCCGATTCCCAGTTGCTCGGCGAGTTTCAGTGTGCTGTCGCAGTTCTCGAAGGGCGTGGCGCCGCGGTCAGCCATGGGGTCAAAGCCCATCAGTGCTGTGCAAACGGCATCGGTACTCACGCAGTTGGTGCCGGCAATCAGCAGGCCGGGACGAAGGGGATGGACGGGGTGCTCCATGGCCGAGCCCAGGCCTATCCGGCGCATATAGCGCTCCGAGCGCTTGGCGCGGGGAACTTTCACCCAGGGGCCTTCGCCGCTCGCCATGGTGGCAATGCCATCGATTACGGCAAGGTGAATGGGGCGCGATGCCACAAGGTCAGCGGTAATGTGGGGGACGCGATAGCTGGGGTCCCGGGGCGAGCTGGGGTCAAGCTCCGACGGGGCGCTCCGGGAGGGTTGCCTGCTCCCAAAGTGCATAAATACCCGGGCGCTTCCTGGCGTCTTGGCGGGCTCGTCAATGCCGGCGCCTTCTCCATAAATTGTCGAGGGCATGATGCCGAAGCAGTTCTTCATCGACAGCGTGACACCCGCAGTCGCGTGCTCTTTAAGCTTGGCGAGAGAGACAAAGACGTCGCACTCTTCGTAAGCGGGATTCACGTCGTAGCCTTTAAACATCATTCCGCCCCCGGGGACCCACAGGCGTGCATATTTCTCCCCGGCGCCCGGATAGTTCGTGTTCACCAGTTCCACATGGGAAGCGGCGCTGGTCAGGTCACCAGGATTCCAACCGCCCTGGGAAAGAAACTCCGCCAGCGAACCCGTCCCCGGCGGACTCTCCAGCAGGCGAATGCGTCGCGCTCCCGCGTTGCCCAGCAGGTGCACCATGGCGCCCGCCACCTGCGGGTGTACCCAATGGGTCTCCGAGGGCGGCAGTCTCCCCAAACGATCATTCGGGTATCCCGTCAAGTTGATCTTCATTGACACGGTCTTGCCGTTGACGAGCCGCCGCAATCCACCCAATTGGTCAAACATGCCGGCCAGCGTGGTCATAACCTCCGGCCCATACGTGGCGCACCTGGCGACGGCCACCGGCGCGGCAGGGGCAGCGTTCGCCCATAGCCCGGACGGGGCCAGGCAGAACCCCGCGGCGGCGACACTCACCCCTTGGATAAACTCCCGGCGGTTAAGGTTTCGTTTCATCAGCAACCTTCCTTTCGGTTGTATGAGCCCTGGGCCTCATAGTACGGGATTGCGCGCCCGGACGCAAGCGGAACGCGGATTCAGAGGAACCTGGATTCGGCGCAGCGCGGCGGTGCCGCCACCAACACGGCTCGTAGGGGCACCCCTCGTGGGTGCCCTTGTGGATGGCACGCACGAGGGGTGCACCTACGAATCGTGCAAATTGTTTGCAAATAAACGAAAGTGTGGATTTTACCCAAGGCGGCAGCCTTTCGCCATAGCTGAGCAAGCCCGGCTATTCGACGCCCGCAACGTTGAGGATTGAAAGGGCGTCCAATAGGCAGGCTGGCGCAGAGTGAAACTCCGGATAGCGCCGGGATAAACCGGCATGGAGTCGTGAATGAAAGAGTCATACAGGGAAGGCGTAGCGAGCCACCCTGGCCCCCAGCCCTGCGAGGGCGGTCGCGAGGCCGCACTTGAA
>Ga0326727_10000678_pt1 | contig 137065 bp, 102 predicted proteins | sample MB2enrmetagenome_FD_207643 | JGI IMG/M metagenome (GOLD analysis project Ga0326727, IMG submission 207643) | Lab enriched peat soil microbial communities from McLean, Ithaca, NY, United States - MB29MY | ecosystem: Environmental > Terrestrial > Soil > Wetlands > Peat | place: USA: New York... | reverse complement strand
GATGGCACGGCGTTGACCATCTTTTGCACTGGTCCCATTGGCGAAGAAAACATCAATTCCACGCTCTGCGATGCCACTACCGAAAACGGGGATCACCGCTGCCTCTCCTCTATCTACAACTGTAGTACTAAGAACTTGTCCAGAAACACAATTGTGCGGGAAGGGTACGGGCTTTACAGGCTGCGGAAAAAGAACCGAATACATCGGGAAATCGGAGGTTTGATTCCCTCGGGGGCTAAAGCCCTATTGATTTCAAAGCAGTTAACGTACGGGCTGAAGCCCGTACCCTTCAGCCTGTCAGTTTCTGGACAGCTTCTAAGAGGGAAAGAGCGAGCCGGAAGACAGAGGCATGGTGGTGACGCGAGCGCGGCGGCGGGGCTGCTTCGCGACCGGATTGGCAAGCAGCGTGGCAAGCTCGCGGAGTTCGGCGCGGGCGTGGCCGATGGCGGCAGCCACCGCATCGGGAGTCTTCACCGGCGCCTTGGCGGGCTGCGGCGCTACGATCTCCGGCTCCCGGCGGCGCGTTCCGTGGTCCAGTGCCTGACGTGCCCCTGCCAGGGTGAATCCCTCGTCGTGGACGAGCCGCTTGATGTCCAGCGCCAGTTCCACGTCGCGGCGGCGATAGAGCCGCTGGCCCGTGCCGCTCTTATTGGGCTTCAGTTGCGGAAACTGCGACTCCCAGAAGCGAAGCACATAGGTCTCCACGCCGCAGATGCGGGCAACGTCTCCGATCTTGAAGTAGAGACGGTCCGGGATCGAGGGCGATGCGGGGACGTGTTTGCGGGAGAGCTGGGTAGCCATATGCCATGCGGAAGGCGTTTGCCAACTGCGATGAGAACCTTCCTCATCGCAGTATAGGCCACAAATTGCACACTCTGTGAAGCAAAATCGTGTTGCAGCGGAGGATTTGCGGAGAAAACAGAGGCGAAATCTGGCAAATCCTGGCCGTATGCGTGCGGCGGCTACTCAGCGACTCCATCGTTAACTTGAGCGCAATCCATGCGCAGCGTCCCGTTATCGTTGAACACCAGCCCATAAAACCTAGCCACGCTGCCCACGGCGATTGGGTTGGTATTGAGCATCTGCGTGTTGCTGTCCGCGTAGACCACGACGGTGTTTGGGTTGGCCAGAATGGTAGCCTGGCCCACTTGCGTTGCGAAAGTCGGGAACAAATCATAAGGTGCAAGGGTCACAGCGTAAACGGTAAAGCCACCGTCCTTACCTACCGCGCTGACAGTACCATTAATGGTCTGCGGCAGGAGCGTCGCGCTGGCAATGGTTCCAATGTAAGTTGGGGCAAAGGTGCTCTGATGCAGAGTAACTGCAACATTCTGGCCAGCGACTATATTCGATCCCGTGAAGCTGGCTGAAAAAGGGAGGCTCGCCAGATTCGATAACTCCCCGGAGATTTTGAACCTTGCGTTTTGGTAATTGAGAACGGCGGCGGATCCGGAAAGCTCAGCTCCGGTTTGTTGACGAGCCAAATAGCCCAAATTCATTCCCGCACCGTACACGGTCGTTCCGTTGCTGTACACAGTGAGAACCGGCCCAGTCCACAAACTCAGCGCCGTCGTATTCGTATCGGGAACAGCAGCCCGAGTGGCCAGAAGAGAGCCGTCCCCCTGAATCAAGGCGTCCAGATCCAATGCCATTCCTTGGGCAAGTTGAGAGAAACCATCAATGCCTTGAAACGTGGTACTAGTGTCAAATTTGACCTGCCAAATCGGGCCGCTTGCTGGGTCAGGAAAACCAGTTGAATCGCCGCCACCGTAATTCGACCCGTCGGCGGAAGCAACAGAAATCGCGTTTTTTGAGGTATCTATTGTCTGAACCACGCCTATAAGTCCGGTCAGTTTTCCGTCACTGCTGTTCGTAGGTTGCGCGGCCAAGTTTACAGGGGTTACCACGAAGTTCGGCGTCAGCGACGCTGGCTGATTTCCAGAACAACCACTGCCGATACTGGCGGATTTCGAGACCTGCATATCCAGAAGCAAACCCATACTGGTTCCGGAAACTGCAATTGGTTTAGGGAGGATTACCGTCACATCGGAGGAGGGTACAGGGCCCAGGCCTGTGCCAATCACCCATACCTGAGGTTCCTGAATCGAGAGGAGACCGACACATGTGAAGCTGGTGACTCCTAGTGATACGATAGCGGATGTATAGACATCCTGTGGCACATTGGCAACGGCCAAGGGGTCCGGTTTTCCGTTCATGTGAATGAATTCCGGATATAAGTGCGAGGAAAGAAGGCTGACGGTTTTCCCGCTCTGACTAACAAGTGATACAGAATGAAGCGTAACATTAAATCTGGACAACTGGCCGTTTCCTGTGCTTGTGGCAAGTAGGACCACGGTGGTGGACGCTGATGTAGGTTCTGTTGAAGTATTGCTTACCTTGCCGCTGCAGCCGCTTGTGAAAACCGAACACAGTCCAACGCTGAGTAGTGAAAGAACCCGAAAGAAGAGGCTCGATCTCCGGTAGAAGAAACGTGCGTTCATAAACCCTCATTATGACTCAACTACGGGTGGTAACAGCAAGGCCAGAGAACAGCAAACCCAGCAGTCATAAGTTAGGGCGGACTTGGGAAGCCAGGCCCGCCCTGGCGAATCAATAGTTCTTCGGGTATGCAAGAAAGGTCCCATACAGATTATCTTGGTAGAGGATGAACTCCTCTGGGACGTAATTCTGTGTGTTAGATCCGTTCAACTGAATCGCATTTTGTACCGTTTGCTGCTCGGACAGAGTTGTGAGCCAGGTGTTCTTCTGGTCCACTGTGTCAGACTGTGTGTAGGTGAAATTCACTCCAAATATGCTAAGAAACGTGAGGTCGGCATGTACCGACACTTGGGTCTTTGACTTGATGTCGGTTGAGCCGCCTTGTGTCTGCTGCTTGGTGTTCATCTGGGTGATCGTATACTGGTAATGCCCGTCTTGGGTGTAGCGGGCTGGATTGGGCTCGAAAGGAAGAATTGTGAACCGTCCATCCGCTGTGGTGTCAGGCAGCGGTATGGAGTTGAGCAGTGTGTAGGCAGATCCCCCTGGGTTGTATGCGAGAGGGTCGGCGCTCAGTATTTCATATGCGTCCTGTGTGTTGGGGCAGATCGAGGGTGATTCCGCAGTCTGGGGTGAACAACCGGGAGCCGTCACGTGAGTTCCACTAGTGGGTGACATCTGGTCACTTACCCAGGATCGGTTTAGATTGGTCTGTTGACTGGAGCAATGAGCCGCAGTGAAATGACCGTTCAGGCACCCGACCTGAACCTCGACGATATCCGGACCGTCTAAATCATTAGGATCGTAAGCATGTCCTTGCCACAAAATGAACCCTGCACTGTTGCCAGCCGCAGGATACGCTGTGTAAACAAGCTCTGGGTTCAGCCAGAGCAGGATCACGTCGTAGTCATTCGGCATTTCAGGAGGTAGGGTTCCATCTGGCGCATAAATCGTTGGATATCCAGCCGTTCCATCTTGTATCGAATTTGATTTGTTGGTTGTGATTGAGGTCGATGTGTCTTGCTCTTGTGTAAATTCGGAAGAGTTCGACGTAGTTATTTGTACTTGACCAGAAACAGCGGTTATCGCCTTTGGGATTTTGTAGTTCGTACTATCAAGCTGGATCGAATAGCCCAATGTCGTTGAATATGAACTGGAATTTGTGGCTGTTGTGCCGATTGACGTCGTGCCGACGTAGCCAACATTGCTCGCCCCATACGGACTCATTTCCCCATGTCCTGGCGGCGCGTAAACCACGCCCGCCACAAGGTACTTGGGGTAAAGTAGCCCTTTCCCGCCTGGGAGCGTAACCACCCCTTGCAGCGTCATGTAGTTGCTCGGGTAGTTCCAATTACAGTTTACATTGCCGGTTTCGTTCCAATCCCCCCCTTCCCCGCCTTGCCCACTTGAGTCATAGCAGTAGCCAAAGTTACCGTACATTGTGTATACGTCATTGAGACTTGGAGTCGTGGAGACGGCGGTATAAGCGTCAGTACCTGCTTGTTCGCTGAGGTCTCTTACTGCATAGTTCGAGTATGCGACAAAAGTGCTGTCACTGTCAGACATTACCGTTGACGAATCGACCTGCGGCACGTAGTTCCAATTGTAGCTGTCCACCTCGCTGCTAGCATAAATTGAGGAGCTGTTTCCAAGGAGGCAGACAATTTGGGCTACGTAGCCGTTGGGATCGACCCACGATGTAGTGCATTCATCGACGGTTGGCCCGATGGATTGTGCGCACGCGTTGGACGGCGACAGCAGACAGGCAACGGCAACCGCGAATAGAACGATCCAAAGCCGACGGCGAGCGAGTCTTTGTAAGGTTTTCATTTCTGCACCGCCTCTCCCGATGCCAGACCGGAATGAGCAGGCGCACGGAATGCTATCTTCTTCGGGGCGAAGAACTTCGTGATGAATGCTTCGAACGCTTCTTTGTTCTGTGGCGAAAAAGACTGGCTCAGGATATATATTTCGTTATCGACATCCGTCTGACGCTGCTTCGTCAGGGCGGTTAGAGCATTCGCCTGATCGGAACCGGTGGCAGAATTGCCGGTAGACCGAATCTTCTTTACCTGTCTGCTTAACACCGCGATTTTGGTGGTTAACCTTTGCGAGGAGGTGCGAATGGGCGCATAGTCTGCATCAGAGAATCCGAGTCTCGTTTGCAGGTCGTTACGTACCCAACTGGCGTCCTTTCCTTTCGCTTCGAGTTCCGTGGCCAATGTGTCCAAGTGGTTTTGATAAGAAAGAAAAGCCCAATAAAGTTGCGGCAATGCGAGTGGTTTTAACTGGGAAGGTTGGTTAGTTACGGCCTGTGGAGACTGCCCGACTGCCAAATGCGGCAATGCGCATAACAGGAGCAATAAACACAGAAGCGTTGAGAACGAGCGTGTGCGAGGGAGATCTGAAGCTGAATTCATTCCCGAGGTTCCTTTCAGCCGTTTAGCGGACGTGTGATAGACACCTGAATACACGGGCGGGAAGCGGCTCGGACATAGCTGACATCGAAGATGACTCACAAAACTCTGGCTGTAAGTTTAGCGCGTGCACTTACACGGTTCAATCGTAAAGATGCTTCCCGCAACGGTACGAAAGTCTATAGCCTTTCGTACCGTTGCTGGACTTGGCCGTGGTTTCTGTACGGTGCAACTGTGCACTTATTGATCCGCCCAAAAGGCTTGCAGCGTGCTATCCCACCCTATTGATCCGGCCCTTAAATACTGTCATGCCTTCCCACCCATTTCGCGATGAAACCTGCGAAATGGATGGGGCACGGTGCATCTATTTGAGGGCCGGATCACTAGCGACAAAAACAAAGGCGTCGCGAGGGTGGGGCACCCGTACAGTGGCGCAATTTTTCAGGGCCGGATCGGTAAGACACTTCGCCTCGCTCAAGCCAGGGGCGGCGCAGCCGGGCTGGCGTGCCCTTCCAGCAGCGTGCAGACGACGGCCAGAGGAAGGCCAACCACGTTGAAGTAGCAGCCCTCGATGCGGGGAATCCAGCGCGCGGCGCGGCCCTGGATGGCATAAGCGCCGGCCTTGTCCATCGGCTCGCCCGTAGCAATGTAATCGGCGATTTCGCGATCGGTGAGCGAGAGAAAGCGCACCGCCGTCACCTCGGCTGCCACGCTGACGCCCGCTGCCGAAACCAGCGCCACGCCGGTGATGACGCGATGTGTGCGGCCGGAGAGCAGGCGCAACATGCGCGCTGCGTCCCCGGCGTCTTCGGGCTTGCCCAGAATGTGGCCATCGAGCGTAACCGTAGTATCGGCGCCCAGAACCATGCGGGCGCTGTCTGGAGCGCTTGCGGCAAGCTCGGCGTAGACGTGCTGCGCCTTTTCACGCGCCAGCCGGGTTACGTAGGCGATGGGGTCTTCGTCCGCGCGCGGCTCCTCGGGAATATGCGCCGGATGCACCTGAAAGCTATAGCCGGCCTGCGTAAGCAGTTCGCGGCGGCGGGGCGAGGCAGAGGCAAGCACAAGCATGCTTCAAGTATGGCAGCACGCCCCGGCGCAAGCCCTTGGCGAGTAAACTGAAAAAAGCCGCAACGAAGACCGCGCGGCGTGGATAAGGATCGAATGCATTTTAATTTTGGACTCAATGCCGTCCAGATTCTCTGGGCGCTGACGTTTGCCGCACTTCTGGTGCTTCTGGTTGTTCTGCTGGGACGCGACCGCGCGAAGCGGTTCCCTGTATTCAGCTTCAGCATTGCGCTGGTGGCCCTGCGCCTGCTTTCGAGCCGTATGCTCTATGGCAAAATGTCGCCGATTGCCACCAACATCGCCTTCCTGTCGCTGGCGCTGGTGGGCGGACTGGTGAATCTGGCGGTGGTGGCCGAGCTGGCCCGGCGGGCCTTTGCCGGAGCCTCGCGCAAGGCATGGCTGGTGGGTACGCTGATTCTGCTGGCGGTGGGCGGAGCCGTGGTGGCGCTGTGGGGTCCGTGGCCTGCGTGGAGCACGCTGACCGGCGGCGGCATGATGGTGGCGCTGCGGCTGATGCAGTTGGTGGCGCAGCGCAGCGACATGCTGGCCGATACCCTGGCCATCGAACTGGGCATTCTGGCAGCCTTTGCCGGCCGCCGCTTCCACGCGGGATGGCGCAGCCACACGCAACTGATCATTCTGGGCTTCTCGACTTCGGCGCTGGCGCAGCTAGCTGTGCGCGGCTTCTGGCAGGCCATCGCCACCCACGCGATTCCCCACTCGCAGGAAGAGTACGAGCGCATACTCGGCTTGCAGGAGAAGCTGTATAACGCCAACAGCGTCGCCTACCTGCTGGTGCTGGTGTGGTGGATCGTCTGCCTGTGGAACGATGAGCCGGGCGCGAAGACCGCTGGCCTGGAAGCGCCGGCAGAACTCGAAGGCTCAACGGATCGATAAGGCGCTATAGCTGGGAATCTTCGAGTCCACAGAGTTTGTGAAAATCCCTATTGATCCGGCCCTTCATTTCTATTTTCTTGCCGGATCAATCGTGTGCAGGTTTCCCATCCATTTCGCGATAAGACCTGCGAAATGGACGGGGCACGGGGCTTCTGTTTGAAGGCCGGATCGATACCGCACATGGGCGACGGCGACGGCTCCGCCGCGTTGCGCCGAGTCCCCGGCCGGTCCCTTTGCCCGTTACAATCGTAAATTGAGAGTCCTCGCAGTGGTTGCGAGCGTCTAATCCAACTGAAGGATCTACCGAAAACGGATGGCTCGCCGCAAAGGCAAGAGTAGAAAGAAGAAAACTTCCGCCGCGGCGGTAGTCCTGCTGGCAATTCTGGTGGCCTCGCTGGGCGTGGCAGCCGGGGCGGCATGGCTTGTACTTACCCCTTATGGGCCGGACTCCGAGACCTTTGTGGATCTCGCTCCGGGCTCGACGACCCTGCGGATCGGCCGCCAGCTTGAGGCTGCCGGAGTGATCCGCAGCCAGTTCGCTTTCGATCTGTTGCGCTATTTTATGCGGGGCAAGCTGCTTGCGGGAGAATACCGGTTTTCGCATCCCGCGCCTGTAACCGAAGTCTACAGCCGCATCGTCCATGGAGATGTGTATACGCGCGCCCTCACCGTTCCGGAAGGCGCCAACATTTTTGAGATTGCCACCCGCGTCGAACAGGCCCAACTTGCCTCCCGCCAGGCCTTCCTCGACGCCGCCCTGCAGCAGACGGCTCTGGTTGCCGATCTCGATCCCGATGCCCGGAGCCTGGAGGGCTACTTGTTCCCGGATACCTACCGATTCGCGCGTACCGCAACCCCCGGCCAGATGGTTGCCGCGATGGTGCGCCGTTTTCGTCAGGCCGCCGCGCAGGCCGGTCTTCATGGGGACGTGCACCGCACTCTCACTCTTGCCTCTTTGGTCGAGCGCGAAACCGCAGTGGATGCGGACCGCCCTCTGGTGGCCAGCGTGTTCACCAACCGCCTGGCCAAACAGATGCCGCTGGAGACGGACCCGTCCGTCATCTACGGTCTTGAAGCCGAAGGCCGATGGCATGGAGTTTTGCGGCGTACGGAACTGGACTCCGACACGCCCTACAATACGTATCTGCACGCCGGCCTGCCGCCCGGGCCGATCGCCAACCCCGGGATGCCTTCCCTGCGTGCCGCGCTTGAGCCCGCCCGGACCAACTATCTTTACTTTGTTGCTGCTGGTACAAACGCGCAGGGCCACTCGCTCTTTGCCGAGACTCTGGACGAGCACAACCACAACGTCGCCGGCTATCGTCGCGCAGTGAAGAAAGCGGGCCAGCGATGAGTCTTTCCTCGATATTGAAGAGTCTAGGCCTGGCGGGATTGTGTTGCGGGCTTTCCGGCTGCTGGATGATCTCCACCACCCGGCATCTGCCTGTGCCCAAGGCCCCGACGGTTGTTCAGACGGTTACGCCGGCCGTTCTGGTGGCGCGCCTCAACGACCGCTGGAAGGGTCTCCAGACCCTCAACGCCAGCGTCGAAGTCCAGGCCAGCTCACTGAAGACAAAGGAAGGCGTGGCCCGGGACTACACCACCTTCCCGGCCAACATTCTTCTGAGAACTCCGCAGATGCTCCGCGTGTTTGGCCGCCTCCCTGTGATCCGCACGGAGATGTTCGACATGGCCAGCGACGGCAAGACGTTCACGATGTACATTCCGTCGCAGAACAAGGCCTATCGCGGCTCCTCGACGCTGCTGAAGAAGTCGGAGAACCAACTGCTGAACATGCGCCCCGGTTTCTTCATCGATGCGCTGACAGTGCGCGGCCTCGATCCGGACGATTATTACGCCGTGACCGCGGAAACCGACACGCTGGAGGACGCCGAGAAGAAACACCTCTACTCCGTACCGGAGTACGTTCTCTCGATTACCCGCCGCAAGCCCGGCTCGCGCCAGATGATCCCCGTCCGCGTGATTACCTTCCATCGCGACGACCTGCTGCCCTACGAGCAGGACATCTACGACGCCGACGGCAATCTGGAAACCTACGTGGCCTACCAGGGCTACCAGGATTTCGGCTCGGGGCTGTATCCGACCACCGTCACCATCAAGCGCCCGCTGGAAGAGAAGCAGATCGTCCTCACCATCGACAAGGTCACGGTGAACATGGCGCTTTCCGACGACCAGTTTGCCGCCAAAGTCCCCGAAGGCATCCCTGTCCAGAATCTCGACTAAGTGCGCTCAACAGTGCACGCACGGCCTACCCGCGGCGTGGGGCTGGAGCATTGCCCACCCGCATACAACTCCCACAGACTTCAGTTCTTCTCTAGATTCGTCTCAATAAGCAGTGCGATCGCGCTTGCCGTGAATGGCGAGTTGTGTTAGTGATTAAGTATGACTTGCGAATTGACCAACCTTACGGTTCTCGCCCAGGCTCCCACCTATCGGCCTGGTTGCTGTTGTTGTCGCTAGTCTCCGGCGTTACTGCTGGTTCTTTTCCTTCCAAATAATTCCATAACCAACTGCTGACGACCCGTACAGGTCCAGTTGCCTGCACACGTGTATCTCGCGCGTGCTGCGGCGCGCGTACTGTGCTGTCGTCGCCAGACGATGAGGTGTCTCTTGAAAAAACTTGTTATCCTCATGCTGTTCTTCGCCACGGCGCTTATCGCACAAACTCCCACTGCTTCGCTAGCGGGATATGTGCACGACGCTTCTGGCGCCGCTGTCCGCAATGCTTCCATCACCGTGCGCAGTACTGCCACCGGCATCGCGCACGTAACCCGCTCCGGCGCGAGCGGCGAATACCAGTTCCTGCAGCTTCCACCCGCTATTTACCAGGTGAGCGCTTCGGCCGACGGCTTCCAATCCGAGATTCAATCCGGCGTGGTTCTCGAGGTTGCGCAGCACGCGCGCACCAACTTCCTGCTGAGGATCGGCAAGGTCACAGAGAGCGTTGAGGTAGAAAGTGAAGCAGCGCTCACTGACACCGAATCGGCTGCGGTAGGTTCGGTCATCGATAACCAGAAGGTTCTCGAACTGCCCGTCAACGCGCGCACTTTCTACTCGCTTGCACTGCTTGCTCCTGGCGTCGCTCTGCCTGCGCAGAACTCCACCCTCGGTTATCGCGGGGGCTTCAACGTCTCTGGATCGAAGGAAACCTGGAACAGCTTCAGTCTCAATGGCGTGGACGACAACGACGAAGCTATCAATGGCCCTGCTTATCGGCCCAGCATCGACGCTATTCAGGAGTTCAAGGTGCTCACCGGCGTTTACTCCGCCGAATACGGGCGCACCTCCGGTGGTCAGGTTGTCGTCGTCACCAAGTCCGGCGGAAACGCCTTCCACGGCGATGCTTTCGAGTTTCTCCGCAACCAGATCTTTGACGCCCGCAACTACTTCAACTCCATCGGCACGACGCCACCGTATCATCGCAACCAGTTCGGCGGCACACTCGGCGGACCTATCCAGAAGGACAAGACCTTCTTCTTTGTGAACTACGAAGGCCTGCGCCTCCGCCAGCAAACCATCGCGCTCTCCACTGTGCCCACAGCCGCGATGGCCGGCATCGCTACACCCGGCGTCTACGACTTCCGCAGCTTGCTTTCACTCCCGACGCCGATTCATGTCAAGAATCCCTACACGGGGAACGACTTCATCACGCCCAATGTCATCACCGCCGCCGATCTCGATGCCAGCGGTAACTCGATCTTGGCCGGAACGTCCGGCCAATTAGGAGCGGCCCTCTCCAGCTTCTATCCCAAGGCGACTCTTGCCACACCCGCTGGTCAGGCGCCGGGCAATAACTATAACTTCTCCGTTGCCGGTACTGAGCAACTCAACGAGTTCTCCGTCAAGGTGGATCGAACCTTCTCAACCAAGGACAGCGCCTTCTTCAACTACAACTACTTCGACGATCCAACCTTTGTTCCCACCAACAACCAATGCAATTCCAACAACTACATCGCCGGCTTCGGATGCTCCGACGGACTGACGGTGCAACTCGCCACCGCCTCCGAGACGCACGTCTTCAATCCCGCACTGCTCAACGAACTACGGCTGAACTTCCAGCGCTTCCGCCAGTCAGGCATCCAGCAGGACACCGCCGCCAGCTTTGTAGGCATCGCAGGCGCGTCGGCCGGAAGCTTCCCGAATAACACCGGGCTTCCTGTAACTTCCGTCACCGGCTTCGGCTCGCTGGGCGGTGCTTATAACATGCCGCAACAGCGCTTCGACAACACCTACCAACTCATCGATGCGCTGACCTACACGCACGGCCATCAGACTGTGAAGCTGGGTGCTGACCTTCGCCGGGCAGACTCAATCGACGACACCGTCTACTACGGACGCGGATCGCTTTCCTTTACCGGCGGCGCCAGCGGCTACTCCTTTGCCGACCTGATCCTCGGGTTCCCGCACACGACGCAGCGCGAGCCTACAAACTCCACTGTTATGCGCCCCTTCCACGACAACGTCGCTTTCTTTGCGCAGGACGATTGGAAGTTACGCCCAGACCTCACCTTCAACCTCGGCCTGCGCTGGGAATACGACTCGCCTCTGCGTGACTACGCCAACAATCTTTCCAGTTTCATTGCCTCCACAGGGACGATTGTTCAGGCTGGCGCCAACGGCGCTCCCAACCATTTCTCAAAGGAAGACTGGAATAACTTCGCGCCGCGCGTGGGCGTTGCATGGGAGCCTTATGGCAAAAGCTCCACAGTGGTGCGCGCCGGCTTCGGCGTCTTCTACGACGTGCCGGTTCTGTTGCAGCAGTTCGTCAATGTCCTCAGCCAGTATCCGGTCCGCAATCCGCAAACCTACACGGCCACCAGCAAGTCGCTACTGACGCTGGCCAACCCGTTTCCCTCGGCCAACGCTCCGGGCTCACGCACGGCTACCGGCATTGACCCCAACTACGTGACCCCCTACGTGGATGAGTGGAGCCTCGGCGTGCAGCAGACTCTCTCGAAGAATGCCTTCTTTGAACTCACCTATGTGGGTTCAAAGGGAACCAAACTGCCCACCGAACGCAACATCAACCAGGCGGTGCTGGGCTCCGGTGGAACGGCAACTGAAAACGCGCGCCGCCCCTACCAGTCTCCATTTGCCGGACTTACTTTCGGCAATGTTACCTATCTGCAGACGGAAGGTAACTCCGCCTATCACTCCCTGCAGGCCAAGTTGCAGAAGAACTATGCGAACGGCTTTTCCAGCCTGATCTCCTATACTTTCGGACGCTCGATCGACGAGGGGCCGGGCGGATCGGACTCCAGCAGCGATTCCTCCAAGGCGCTCCCGCAGAACTCCTACGCGCCTCACTCCGAACGCGGACTCTCCGATTTCGATGTGCGCCACAGGTTGGTCGTGAGCCCGGTCTACGATCTTCCGTTTGGACGCACCGGCAAGTACCTTACCAACGGCGCGGGCGCAGCTCTGGCGGGCGGCTGGAGGCTTGCAGGAATCTTTCAGTGGCAGACCGGGCGTCCGTTCACCGTCTACTACGGTACCGACAACAGCTACACGGGTGAAAACGCCGACCGCCCCAACGTTGCCCACGATCCTAACCAGAGCGCGCCGCACACCGTCTCACAGTGGTTCAACACTTCCACCAATCCGGCCTTTACGGCGGCCACCGCCGGCGCCTTCGGCAATGAAGCACGCAACACCATCGAGGGACCCGGTTACGTCGATCTCGACTTTTCCGTCGAGCGCACCTTCACACTGCGCGAGGCGGCCCGGCTACAGTTCCGCGCCGAGAGTTACGACCTCGCGAACCATGCGAACTTCTACAATCCCAACCCCAATACCGACACCTTCGGCTCCGGATCGTTCGGCAAACTCTCGCAAGCCTTCGATCCGCGCCAACTTCAGTTCTCGCTGAAACTGCTCTTCTAGAGCGGCCTCTCCGAGGCTGTGCGGGTGCCCCATCCTAGCTGCATTACTGTTCTTGCGGCTAGGGTGGGGTGCTCAAGCCGGTGCAAGCCGTCGGCTTGCCCAACTAACCACCGTCTACCCCAAGGAGAACAAGCATGAAACTCGTAACTCGTCTTTCGATCGTCGCCGTCCTCGTCGCAGCCTTTGCCGCCGGCAGCGCCTTTGCAGAATCCAACGGAGGGCCGCGCACCTCACAGGCCTATTACAAGATCACCGCAGGTCATCAGGAGGAGTGGGTCAAGCTCTACAAAACCTACCACTATCCCATCCTGAAGGCTCTCAAGGAACAGGGCTATATCCAGAGCATCACCCTGCTCAAGCGCGACCGGCACCATCTGGTTCCATCGTGGGACTTCGAGTTGCAGATCGTTTGGCGCGACAAGGTGGCTCAGGCTACGGGCGACACTCCGGAACTCCAGCACCGCCTCTACCCTGACTGGGCCGATTATCAGAAGGGCGAAGCCCGCCGTTGGGAGGTGACAGCAGAACATTGGGATGAAGACCTCTCGCCCGTTCCGGTCGAATAAGTGCAAATATCGCTCCGCACAACAGGCCACGCTTCGGCGTGGCCTGTCGCCTTTCCAGCAAAAGACACGACGGGGGATGCGATCTCAGCTCTTGAGCAAGTACACAAACGAGGGCTGCTCTCTGCCGAATTCGTGCGTCTGATACAACTGCTCGTGCTCTATGCTCCGAGTCCCCCGTCGACAGGCGGGGTCTGACGCGTTAGGCTTATTAGTACGCGTTTGCGCGTATTTCAAGGAGTTTTGCCGCCATGCCCATCACGCCGACATCCAAAATCTGGCACAACGGCCAGTTGATCCCCTGGGAGCAGGCCACGCTCCACGTTATGAGCCACGTGGTCCACTACGGCTCCTCGGTCTTTGAGGGCGTGCGCTGCTACGCGCAGCCGCACGGCGCAGCGGTTTTCCGGCTGCCGGAGCACATGCAGCGGCTGCTGGACTCTGCCCACATCTACCGCATGGACCTGCCCTATACGCTGGAAGAGCTTTGCGCCGGCGTGGTTGACCTGATCGAGGCCAACGGCGTGGCCCCTTGCTACATCCGTCCCATCGCCCTGCGCGGCTATGGCGAAATGGGCGTGAACCCGCTGGCCGCGCCCATCGAGGTTTACATCGCCAACTTCCCCTGGGGCAAGTACATCCAGGGCACGGGCGGTGCGGACGTGTGCGTTTCCAGTTGGACGCGCCTTGCGCCGAACACCATGCCGTCGCTGGCCAAGGCCGGATCGAACTACATGAACTCGCAGCTGATCCACATGGAAGCCAAGGCCAACGGCTATCAGGAGGGCATCGCGCTGGACGTGAACGGGCTGATCAGCGAGGGCTCGGGCGAGAACGTGTTCGTAGTGCGCAACGGGGTCATCTACACGCCGCCGCTGGCCAACTCGGCGCTGAGCGGCATCACGCGCGACTCGGTGCTGACGCTGGCGCGTCACCTGGGGCTGACGGTGGTGGAGCAGGCTCTGCCGCGCGAGATTCTGTACATTGCCGACGAGGTGTTCTTTACGGGCACGGCGGCCGAGGTGCAGCCGATCCGCTCGGTGGACAAGATTCAGGTGGCCGACGGCAAGCCCGGCGAGATTACGAAGAAGATCGCCGACGAGTTCTTTGCCATCGCCAACGGCCTGAAGCCGGACCGCTTCGGCTGGCTGACGCCGGTCAAGGTGGCCGTCGCCGAGACGGTGAAGGCGTAGGAACGCAATACGAAGCAGAGAAGCAAGGCGGGCGGCCCAGACGGGCCGCCCGACGCACTTGAGCGCCACCAGAGAAGGATTCGCGTCCCATGCAAACCAGCAGCAGCGCCGAAGCGGTTGCCCGCCGCGCTCCGCACGACTCCGAACCCGACACCGATCCGGGATCGCTCTTCTGGCAGGGCGCGCCCTCCGTCCATTTCTCCAGCGATTTTTATGGCAAGCCGGTGCAGTGGCATTCCAGCGAGGTCCTTCTACAGTGGACACCGGGCCATCTCTATCTGCTCTTCATCTGCCCCTACCAGCAGCTCCATCTGAAGCCCAACCCGGACCGCACGGCAGAAACCTACGAACTGTGGGACTGGGATGTGGCCGAGGTCTTCATCGGCTGCGATTTTGACAATATCCGCCGCTATAAAGAGTTCGAGGTTTCGCCGCAGAGCGAGTGGGTGGACCTGGACGTGAACCTCGACAACCCGCCGCATGAGACCGGATGGGTTTGGCAGTCGGGCTGCACGGCCGCAGGCCGCATCAATGAGCGCACGCAAACCTGGTACGGATTCCTGCGCATCCCCTGGGCAGCGATTGACATACGGCCTGCGGCAGCCGGAAATCTGCTGCGGATCAATTTCTTCCGCGCCCAGGGCGCCGATCCGGATCGCAAGTACATCGCATGGCAGCCCGCGCAGCGCCCCAGCTTTCATACGCCCGAGGTCTTCGGTACGCTGCGGCTGGTGGACTGATTCCGCAATCGCCGCATACTTTTCAAATCGACGGCGAGATTACGCGGAGGCATCCAGCAGGGCAGCCAGCCCCGGCATATCTTTTACGACGACCTCGCGCGCATCGACTTCGATCAGCCCTTCGGCCTGCAGGCGGGTGAGGTTGCGGGAGATCAGCTCGCGCACGGTTCCCAACTGGTTGGCGATCTCCTGATGGCTGGCAGGCAGCCGGAACTCGACGCCGCGCGCTGTTTTCACACCCTGGGCCTGCGCCAGCTTCACGAGCGTGGAGGCAAGCCGCTGGCGGATCGTGGTGAACGAGAGTTCTTCGATGATCCCCACCAGATGCCGCAGCCGCGCGCCGACAAACGCCAGCACCTTCAGGGCAACTTCAGGATGCTCCATGCAGTAGGCCTGAAAGTCGCGCCGCGAAACGAAGGCGATCTCAGTATTTTCGAGGGCAATCACCGAAGCCGGATAAGGGCCGCCGTCGAAGACCGGCAGTTCGGCCACCGAGCCGCCCGGCCCTTCCACGGAAAGGACCTGCTCTCGTCCGCCGGCGGAGGTCTTGAAGATGCGCACCTTGCCTTGGGCAACGATGTGCAAACCGTGGCAGGGTTCGCCTTCAGAGAAGAGGAGTTCGCCGGCAACGAAGGTTTTGCGTACGGTGCGCGCGGCCAGCAGACGGAGTTCGGCGGGAGACAAAGAGCCAAGCAGAGCGGCCTTTCCCAGGGCAGCCGCGATATCCGTGCGTTCCATTGCCATTCCGGGATTCTATCAGCGCCCCTGCCGCACTTTCTCCGCTTCCGCCCAACGCGGCAGACGGAACTAGGCAGCTCTCTAGTCCAGGCGGGTGAGGAAGGCTTCGCCTTCGCTCGGCTTCAGGTGCTTCGCAATATACTCGGCGACTGCGCGGTCATCCCCTTCGGGACGAATGCGCACCCAGTAGCTCCTCTCGCCCGGGAACTCAATGACGCTGGCGGTGGAGTACCGGTGCGCCAACTGCTGCTTTAGCCGGATGGCTTCGTCTTCAGAGCGGAAAGCGCCAATCTGCACGCACCAGCGGCCTCCGCTATCAATCGGCTTGGGAGTCTGGTAGACGTCGATGCGGACGCGTGCCAGCCCGACGCGATAGACTCCCGTGGCCTTGGCTGCGGCGATGGTGAGATCGACAATCCGTCCATCCACGAACGGGCCGCGGTCGGTGATGCGCATGGCGCTCGATTGCCCGGTCTTCACGTTGGTGACAACCACCAGAGAACCCATGGGCAAGGTGCGGTGCGCGGCGGTCAGCGCCCGGTCGTCGAAGATCTGTCCGTTGGCAGCCTTGCGGCCCTTGTAAGGGGCGGTATACCAGGTGGCGAATCCCTCCTGGCTCAGAATCGGCTCATGCGTGGCTACGAACCGCAGATCTTCCTGGCTTACCCCGCCGGGCGGCACGGGCGTGATGGGAATCCGCGAGGATGAGGAGCGAGGGGCTGTGGAGTAAGCAGGGGGCGGCGTGTAGGGCGGAGGCGCAGGCCGCGAATAGGTCTGCGGCAATGGCGCAAGCTCCTCCGGCTCTGGAGTCGGCTTCGTGCGGCGATGACCGCATCCCGTTACAACCAGCAAGGCCAGTACCAGTCCGGCCATGGTTGCCGGACCTTGCGCTCTTCGCGGATGAAAAGTGCCTCTCATCGTGCGTGCAGTCCTCTGGGTACCTTGGGAAAGCTGCCTGCCAAGCCGTTCAATGTCTCCACTGCGCAGTGCGCCGCGGAGGCGAATTCTGTGCGTCGCCGGCGGAGACAACTCCCCCGGCCGCAGGTTCAAGCGTTTACCGCAGTTCGTCCCGGTGCATTTCCATCGTCGTCCGCTGGATCGGGCCGACTCATTCTCGGCGGGGCCCACGGTTAGAGATCGTCTGCGGAAGGTAACCTAAAAAAGTAACCAAAATCAGGTAACCTTCCCTAAGTGTGCGGGAGCAACCCTGCACCGTCAATGACCCTACCCGGGAAGGGATCAAGAGGGTTAACAGCGGGGCGGAGGCAGGCGCGGCAACGGCTTCATTGCTCGTTGGACGCCCGACCGCCTATTGATCCGGCCCTTAAATACGGTCCTGCTTTCCCATCGATTTCGCGATGAAACCGTGCGAAACGGGTGGCACGGCGCTTCTGTTTCAGGGCCGGATCGAGTCGCCTCTGGCAGCGCCGCCTGTTTGGGATTGCCGCTTGCTCCCGATTCATGACAACATCGCCACACATCCCGGTTTAACAACATTGACTGCTGGAAACGCCCAGCTCAGGAGACCCGCTTGAACTCTTGTTCGAACGCAAAGCCCGCATCCCTTCGCCGCTGCGCGCAGCGGGCTGGCTGCAGATGCCTGCTCGTGGCGGCTTTGTGCGGGACGTGGGCGCTGCTGGCCGCATCTCCCACCCTGTTGCGGGCGCAGCAGGAGGGGTCAGCGCATCCAGGGGCGGAAGCGCCGCATTCACATGCGGCCTTCACCCCGCCGTGCCTGTTGCGCCGTGAGGGAATCGCGCTGATGGAGTCCGCAGCCGCGGCGGTATCCGACCCGGAGCACCCGCCCGTCCGCCGCAATTTGCAGCCCTCGCCCTGCCCGGCCTTTGAGCCTTTCATCGACTGGTACGCGCGCTTCCTCAACGGCCCGGAGGTCAAACCCATGACTTCGGCCGAAAAGGCACATCTGGCGGCGCGCAACCTGCTGGACCCCTTCAACGCGCTCACGATTGTGGGCACATCCGCCATCGCCGTCGGCTCCGACGCGCACTCGCCCTACGGCCCCGGAATGAAAGGCTTCGGCAAGGACGTGGGCGCCAGCTACACGCAGGACATGACCGGCGAGTTCTTCGGCACCTTTCTGATTCCGGCGATCGCGCACCAGGATCCGCACTACCACCGCATGCCGCACGCCGGCATTCCGCGCCGCATCGGCCACACGCTGCTGCAGGTGGTCTGGACCCAGGGCGACAACGGGCGCGGCATGGTCAACTACGCGCTTCTCTGCGGCTCTGCCGCGGACGATGTGATCGGCAATCTCTATCTGCCTGGCCGAGCCACCAATCCAGCCTCCGGCGCGGCGCGGTATGGCACCGGCCTTGCCCTGGCTCCGATCGACAATATCATCACCGAGTTCCTGCCCGATCTGGCCCGCCGCATCCATGTGCACGATGTCTTTGTCCGCCGCATTATCGATCAGGTAGCCAAGCCCGACACTGCCACGCAGTAGCCGCCCGTCCGCAGCCGGACCTTGCCGTTCGCTGCGGAGAGCCCCCCGTTCACCCGTCAATTTCCCCGTTCGCTGCGCCGCTCTTGGGTTGACCGCCTTCTCCAAGTACCCTACGAATGAACGTTTAGACCCTGGATTCCCCTCGTGAATCCGGGCAGAGCCGCCCGGGCCAAGCGCCTGCCGGTCACTTCCACCGAGGAGAGTGCATTACATATGTCCAAGACTGTGAAATACGCCGAGAAAGCCGTCGTTTATGCGGCCAAGGGAGCATGGGCGGTCTTTGAGCGCCTGAACCGCGTCAGCCCCAACCCCGCATTTACGCCGAAGTGGAGTGACAAGCCCCTGCTGAAGAGCTGGGAGAAGGAAAAGCCCCCGCTGGGCTGGCCCCGCACCACCGACTCGCTGTGCCCGAAGTGCGTTCCCGAGCTTCGCAAGCAGATCCTCGACGGCAAGCTGCCCCAGGAAGTGCTGATGAACGAAAAGGTGGGCGAGATCAAGGCCCAGATCATCGAGCGCGACGGCAAAATCTGGATGGTCAAGGACTGCCCCAAGCACGGCCACTTCGAAGACCTCATGTCGATCGATCCGGCCTTCTCGCAGCATCTGCAGGAGAACTTCCCGGGCCGCGACATCCGCGCCCACGGCGACGGCGACAAGAATCTGCACCATCACGGCACCTCTACCGTCACCCACGGCCGCGGCTCGGTGCTCACCATCGACATGACCAACCGCTGCAACATGATGTGCGATCCGTGCTTCATGGACGCCAATCAGGTTGGTTTCGTGCATGAGCTTACCTGGGAAGAGATCAAGACCGTTCTGGACAACTCCGCCACCGTGAAGCCCCGGCGGCAGATGAGCGTCCAGTTCTCCGGCGGCGAGCCCACCCTGTCGCCCTACTTCCTTGACGCCATCGCCTACTCGCGCAAGATCGGTTACAACTCCGTGCAGGCTGCCTCCAACGGCATCGAGTTCGCCAAGAGCAAGGAACTCTGCCGCGCCGCCGCAGAGGCCGGTCTCCGCTACGTCTACCTTCAGTTCGACGGCATCGGCAACGCCGCCAACTCGCACCGCAAGGTGGGCAACCTGTTCGACGTCAAGCTGCAGGCCATCAACAACCTGCACGAAGCCGGCGTTGAAATCGTTCCGGTAACCACCATCATCAACGGCATCAACAACGAGCAGGTGGGCCGCATCATCCAGTTCGCCCTCGACAACCCCAAGAAGATCAGCTTCCTCAGCTTCCAGCCGGTCAGCTTTACAGGCCGCGACGAGGAGATCACCGACGAGCGCCGCTTTGCCCAGCGCTACACCCTGTCGCACATGGCGCACGACATCAAGAACCAGATGGGCTTTGGCATCCCCGAGCGCGACTGGTTCCCGATCAGCTTCATGAGCACCTTCTCCGACTGGGCCGACCTGATCCACGGACCCAACGCCGAGTGGGGGCAGCTCAGCTGCGGCTGTCATCCCGATTGCGGCATCGGCATGGCCATGATGATCGACAAGGAAACCAAGGAAGCCGCACCCGTTACGGCCTTCCTGAAGATGGACCAGGTGGCTCGCGATCTGGCCAAGGTCAACGACGCAGGGCGCGGCAAGTGGCTCTCCGTCATCGGCTTTGCGCTGGCTCTGCTGCGCAACTACGATCCCTTCCAGTCGCCCACCCACTTCCGCATCACCGACATGATGAAGAAGATGGACAAGACCTTCAACGCCACCGGCAAGAACTACGGCTCGGTCAAGGGCGACCGCACCATGGAAGACATCCAGAAGCGCCGCGCCGATCGCTGGAACTTCCTGTTCATCGCCGGCATGTGGTTCCAGGATCTGTTCAACTACGACTTCCGCCGCACCGAGCAGTGCATCATCCCCTACGCCACCCAGGAAGGCGAGATCAGCTTCTGCGCCTACAACACGGGCATCGGCTGGCGCAACATCATCGAAAAGATGCACATGACGGCCACCCTGACCAAGTGGTACGAGGAGCACGGCCGCCACGAGATCTTTGCAGGCGGCAAGAATGTGGGCATGGGCTACGTGGGCCACGACCTGCAACTCAACATGGACCACGTCAACTCCGAAGCCAACCACACGCTGGACGAACTGGGCATCGCCAAGAACGCCCGCGAAGAGAAGATCCGCGCCCGCGATCACAAGCAGGATGCCGAGAACGTGCGCATGGCCAAGCTCTACCGCGAGCACATCCTCGGCGAAAAGCCGGTGGAAGGCATCGTCACCCTGGACAGCATCGCGCCCGCTCCCAAGCAGGCCGAGAGCAAGGACCTCGTCGCCGGGGACTGATCGTTCAGATAGCTCCGCAACCCACGAACGGCCACCCGCAAGGGTGGCCGTTCTGCATGATCTGGATAAAGCCCGGATGGGTTCCGGTTCCGGACCCGCGCGGGCAGCGGACCTCCAGTTGGTACACTGCCGAGGTGAGCGGGAGGTTGGTGGATATGCTGAAAATGCTTGCTGTGGCGGGTTTGCTGGGGATGGCCATTGCGGCCGGTGCGCAGTCTTCCTACGCGCCGGCGAAAGAAAACCAGGATGCGGTTTTCACAGCGCTGCGCGCTGAGTGGGCTGCCGATCTGCGCGAAAAGAAGGTAGAGGCTTCGGTAGCGCTGTACACGCCGGACGCCGAATTCGACCAGCCCGACGGTACAGCCATTCGCGGCACGGACGCCCTGCGCAAGCTCTATGCCACGGTGACCTCCACCTACGACAGCCGCATCCTGTTCTTCCTGAGCAAGGTGACAGAGACAGGCGGCAAGGCAACAGACAGCGGCCAGTACCGCGAGCTGATGACGTCCCGGGCGGATGGCAAGCGCGTGATGATCCAGGGCGGCTACACCACGGAGTACCACCGTTCTTCCGGGGGCAAGTGGCTGATCGCCAGGCAAAAATGGGAGCAGTGGGGTACGCCCATCGCTCTCGACCTGGCTGCCCACCCCGTAATTGCGCTGAGCTTTGACGATCTGCCCGCCGCCGGGAACCTGCCGCAGGGCATGACCCGCACCCAGATCGCGGCTGAAATTACGGCGCATCTGAAAGCCGCCCACATGGAAGGTACGTACGGGTTTGTGAACGGCATACGGATGGTGGACAATCCCGATGCGAGGCAGGCGCTGCGCGTGTGGCTCGATGCCGGGATGAACGTGGGGAGCCACACCTGGTCGCATCCGGGACTGCCCAATGTGACCGCCGAGGCCTTTATCGCCGACATTGCCAGGAACGAGCCCACACTCGCAGAGTTCGGCCAAATGCGCGACTGGAAGTGGTTCCGCTACCCGTTCCTGTGGGAGGGCGAGACGCTGGACAAGCGCCACGCCGTCCGCCAGTGGCTTTCAAGCCACGGATACCGCGTAGCCCAGGTGACGCTGGACTTCGAGGACTACGCGTGGAACGACGCCTATGGCCGCTGCCTGGCGAAGAACGACTCGGCGGCTATCCAATGGCTGCACGACAGCTACCTGGCCAACGCCGCCGAGTATATCCAGTTGGGCCGCGAGGAACAGATCGTCGCCTTTGGCCACGAGATTCCCAACGTGCTGCTGCTGCACGAGACGGCCTTCACCACACACATGCTTCCCGAGCTGATTGCGCAGTTGCGGCAGACAGGCTTCGAGTTCGAGCCGATCGCGGAGGTGGAGCGCGATCCGGCGTACGCACAGGACCCGGACGCGGCTCTGCGCTATGGGGGAACGCTGCCGGATCAGTTCATGGACGCGAAGAAGCTGCCCTACCCGCCCTTCGACCCCAAACCGTTTGAGCGGCTGAACACGATCTGCAAATAAGCCGCGCGCGGGGCGGTCGAGCGGAGGGTCAGCGGAGCCTTTCGCGAATCTGCGTCCGCACCAGGTAGAAGAAGAAAACCATGTTCAGCAGGCCCTGCACCAGCGCGGGGCCCACATGGCCGGTGGCAAAGATCCAGAGGTTGTAGCCCGCCAGCAGCAGTACGGCAGCCAGCGCCAGCGACCAGGCCCAGCGCAGCAGCAGCAGCAGGCCAGCGCCGGCGGCCAGAAAGACCGGTGGAAACAGGAGAAACAGGGTTGGGTAATGGTGACCGGCGACGCCGAGGATCAGCACACCCGCCAGCAAAACCAGATAAAGCGAAACCGCCGCCAGTCCGGGAAAGCGAGCCAGCTCCTGCAGTCTTGCCGGAGCCGGATTCCTGTCGATCGTCATGCGGCATCTCTCCTATGGAACAAGTTCTTGCCGGCTTGCGGCAGGCTGTGCAATTCCCGCGGAAATCTGCGCACCTGCTGTGGATGCGGCGCTAGAGCGTGTGCAGGTAAGCCAGCAGGTCGCTGAGCTGGCTATCGGTCAGTTGGGTTCCGGGCATCATCTGGCGGCCCTGAAGGATGACCTGCGTCATGCGCTCGTCGGTGGGCGGCGCGCCGGAGGGCATGGCCTTCAGCTTGGTAAGCGCCTGCAGGCCCGGGCCGTTGAGCGGCTTGGCGGTGGTGGGATAGTGGCAGCGGATGCACTTGGCCTGATAGACCACGGCGCCGCGCGCCTCCTCGGGCGTCCATTGGGAAGAGGGCTTGGAGGGCGGCAGCGAGCGGCAACCGGCGGCCATCAGAGCCAGGCCGGCCGCGCAGACGATGAGAGCAGAAACAGGGCGAGCGTACATTTGCTTCCGATGATACAGCCTCGGTTGGCGGGTTGAAACCATGCAGGCCAGCTTTCTAGGGCTTCCTCAGTTCGCAGCGGCAATGGCCTCGGCAATGCGGTCGATGGCTTCCGTTTCGGCGTCGCTGCCGGGACGGCGGCCGTTCTCCAGGATCGAGAACGCAATCGTCTTGCCGCTGGCGGCGATCAGGTAGCCGGAGAGGGCGTTGACCTCCTCGAAGGTGCCGGTCTTGGCCCAGAGCTTTTCCTTGAGCGGCGAAGCCTTGAAGCGCCCGGCGAGAGTGCCGTCTACACCGGCGACGGGCAGGGTTTGACGCCACGCCTCGCCCCAGGGCTGGCGGGCTGCGTAGGCCAGCAGGCGGGTGAAGGCGCGCGGAGCGATGCGGTCGTTGGGGCTCATGCCGCAGCCGTCGTAGAGGTAGAAGTCGTTGTCGTCGATGCCGGCGTCCACCAGGAACTGGCGCACCACGCGCGCGCCCTGGGCAAAGCTGCCGTCGCTGCCCAGGGCCTTGCCGAGCAGGCGGAGCAGCAGTTCGGCGTGCAGGTTCTGGCTGGTCTTGTTGGTGACTGCGATGTCCTGCGCGATGGGCGGGGAAAAATGCATGGCGAGGACGCGGCGGCCCTCCTGCGGAGCGACGACGCGGGCCATATCGGACCGAGCGAGTTTGAGCGGCTGGGCGCGCTCTTCCTGAAAGTCGGTGACGGTGCCAGGCAGCCGGTGGCGCGGCTCGGCGGAGCCGCTGACGCGGATACCGCGGCGGCGCAGGGCATCCACGAAGGCCACGGCGGTGTACTCGGCCGGGTCCTGGACGGCGAGGGAGACGTGGAGTCCGGCCGCGCCGACCGTGCCCCAGGCGCGCACCAGCATGGACCCGGGCTCGCGGTCGATGCCGGGACGGGGCGTGCCGCCCGTGGGCGCTGGCGTCATGGTGTTGTCGAGCGTGTAGTAGTCGATCTTCGGGGTCCAGTCGGCCAGGGTGGCCTCGGGAGCGGAATCGTCCGGGTGGATGAAGAGGCCGGCGGTGTTGTCGTTGAAGGCGAGCGCGGAGATGGGCGCGCCGTAGCTCCACTGCAGGTCGTCCCAGCCCCAGGACTGGCCGAAAGGCTCGTGGAGGAAGAAGGTATCGTCGCCAATGACGTTGCCCTCGATGGTGCGCACACCGGCCTGCTCCACTTCCTGGGCCAGCAGGTCGAGGGCATTCATGGCGGGCGACGGGGGCGCAGCGTCGGCCGCCACGGCTGCGGGTGATCGGTAGGGATAGCGGCGCGCGTCTATGGTGGGGTCGCCCACGCCGAGCAGGATCAGGTCGCCGTGAAGAATCCCAGCCGCGTCGATTTCGCCGCCGGCGACGACGTTCGTGGTCCAGTTCATGGCTTCAACCGGCAGCAGAGCAAAGGCCGCGGCGGTGGTGGTGAGCTTTGCGTTCGAGGCGGGGATGAGCAGCTTGCCCTCGTTGAGGCCATAGAGCGGCTGGCCGTCGAGGGTGGCCACACTGATGCCGAACTCGTCACGGGCAAGAGCCGGCTCGGCAAGGATAGCGGCAACCCGGTCGGCGAGCACGGCTCTGGCGGCAGGCGCGGCGGGACGCGTCTGTGCGGGCAATAGTCCGGAAGAGAACAATGCGGCTGCTACCAGGAGCGCCGATCTGCGCGCTAGGTTCTTCATGCCCGGAGTTTAGCAGGAGTCATTGAGAAGGGCAGCGAATAGCTCACCTGTTTTTTCTTGCTCCCAAAATGGGAGCGGTGTACTCTGTAGCGGTGAGAGTGATTGCACGCAGCACCCTGAGCGGATTTGTCCGAAACAGGGTCGAGCGCCGCCTTCAGCGTGTTGTGAAAGCGCATTTGGACGCCTGGTATGCGATGGCGTCGCGCGCGCATTGGAAGACCTCCGCAGAGCTGAAGGAGCAGAACAGGGCGGCCAGCGTTGTTTCCGGAGAGCGAGTGGTCTTCAACATCAAGGGAAACGAGTATCGCCTTGTAGCGGCGGTGGATTACGGCCACGAAGTCGTCCTGGTGCTGTGGCTGGGAACCCATCGGGAATACGACCGCATCGATGTGACTCAAGTGAGATACAACAAGGAGCGCTATGCAGATTCATCCGGTTCGCACTGAGGCAGATCACGACGCAGCCATTGCGCGCATTACGGAGTTGATGGGAGCGGAACAGGGAACTGCTGCCAGCGATGAATTGGAGATTCTTGTCACTCTTGTGGATGCCTACGAGTCCAGGAACTTCCCAATGGATACGCCCGACCCGGTGGCAATGATCAAGTATCAGATGGAGCAACAAGGGCTAATGCGCAAGGATTTGGAACCAATGATCGGCTCACGCGCCCGTGTTTCCGAGGTTTTGACGGGAAAGCGCGCGCTGACATTGCCGATGATCCGCCGATTGAGCGCGGGGCTGAGGATTCCTGTGGAACTGCTGGTTGGCCCAGCCCGTGTATCGCACCGCTCCACAGGCAGACAGCAGAAGAAGCCCCCATTGGCAATTCAGGGCGCTTCCGGCCGAACGAACGCGCGGGCCGCACAGCGATGACCGTCTCTTCTCGCGTCGTTCTACCTTGGCGGCTGCGGACGCGCACGCTCCAACTGGGCGCGCGAACGCTGGTGATGGCAGTGGTGAACGTTACGCCGGACTCGTTCAGCGACGGCGGGGCTTTCTTTTCGCCGGAAGCCGCCGTGCAACGCGGGCTTCAAGCCATCCAGGAAGGCGCGGACATTCTGGACCTGGGCGCGGAGAGCACGCGGCCCGGCTCGCGCGCGGGCGGCGCGGCAGGTACGGCGGCGGCTCCCGCAGTGAGCGCGGACGAGGAGCAGGCGCGGCTGCTGCCGGTGCTGGAAGGAATCCTGGAGGCGCATCCGGGCGCGGTGATCTCCATAGACACCTACAAAGCAGCGACGGCGCGGGCGGCGATTGCGGCGGGCGCGGAGATTGTGAACGATGTGAGCGGCTTCCTGTGGGATGCGGAGATGGCCGCGGTGTGCGCGGAGTTCGAAGCGGGCGTAATCCTGAGCCATACGCGCGGACGGCCGGAGGAGTGGGCCGCGCAGCCGAGGCTGGAAGCCGATGCACTCATGGCGGAAGTGCGCGCCGGATTGGCGGCAACGCTGACGGCGGCACAGGCGGCGGGGATTCCTGAAGAAGCGGTCGTGCTGGACCCGGGCTATGGATTCGGCAAGCGCTTCGAGGAGAATTTTCTCTTGCTGGGGCGGCAGGCAGAGCTGCTGGAACTGGGCCGTCCGCTGCTGTCGGGGCTCTCGCGAAAGTCGTTCCTGGGCAGGGCTCTGGCTCCGCTGCACGACGGCAAGGATGCACCGGCGCTGGAACGCGAAATGGCCAGCGTGGCTGCGCTGACGGCGGCCATCCTGCACGGCGCTTCCGTGGTGCGCGTCCACGCGGTACGCGCGGCGGCGGAGGCGGCGCACATTGCCGACGCAATTGTGAACGCGGCCGGATGAGGGGCCACCGGCTTCGCTGGAACCCGGATACACTGGGTCTACCATTGCCGCCGAGGATGCAGGAGACCCATGGAACCGACCAGTATTCACTACTTCCCTCTGGAGTGGCCCTTTCTTCTGGGCCTGTTCCTCCTGCTTTCGTTTCTGTTTCTTCTGGTCCAGCTAAAGATCCTGAGCTATGCCTACGAGCGCATGGGGATTCCGCCGCGCTACGTGCTGGCGATTCTGCTGTTGACGCTCGCCGGTAGTTCCATCAACATTCCGCTGGCCCGCTTGCCGGTGGAGAAGGCAACTCCGCACGTCGTTCTGCGCCATCACAGAGCGCATTATGTTGTTCCGGCCGCCCGTCCGTCGGAGGGAACAATTGTTGCCGTCAACGTGGGCGGCGCGCTGATTCCGGCGCTCCTCTCCATTTATCTGCTGATCAGGAACCGCCTGTTCTTGAAAGGCGCGCTTGCCGTTGCCGCCGTTGCGCTCATTACGCACGCACTGGCCCGTCCCGTCCACGAGGTAGGCATCACGCTGCCCATCTTTATTCCGCCGATTGTGGCGGCGATCTGCGCGATGCTGCTGAGCTGGCGGCGGGCCGGGCCGCTGGCCTACATCGCCGGCTCCATGGGCACGTTGATCGGCGCGGACCTGATGAATCTGGATCTTCTTCCCAGCCTGGGAGCGCCGGTTGCCTCCATCGGCGGAGCAGGCACCTTCGACGCAGTGTTTCTGGTGGGCATCGTGGCCGTTCTACTGGCTTCTCTCGTTCAGCCAAGAGCGCCCAGAGTCGCCTATTCCCGCCATTGATCCGGCCCTATTGATTTGTAACGCGGTCCCCATCCATTTCCGCAAAGAGCGCGGAAATGGATGGGGGCACTGTGTTGTATTGCTTAAGTGCCGAATCGATGCGGTTAACCGAGGTGTTCGGCTGCGCCGCGCATCTGCCGTTTAAAGCGTTTGCAACAGGAGAATTGCTCCACAGGAAAGACTGGCGGCAGAAGCTTAAGCGCGTTCCGCGCGGATCGTGGAACGGCCCAGAGGCAGCGGTCAAGTCCGTTGCAGGCAGAATTAACCATGGTATAGAGTAGTGGCATTCTCGGGCTGAAAACTACGCCAGGAGCGGGTGACCCCTATGACAGATGCGCTGAAGACACTCGGGGCAAAGGGGATGGAGCAGTTTCAGGCCCTGCAGGACGAAGCCGTGCAAGCCGTTACGGCACGGTTCTATGCTGCCTACGCTCCGGTGTATGAGAAGTTCGGAGAGCGGGGACGTCAGGCCACCCGGGAGGATCTCTCGTTCCACCTGGAGTTTCTGCGCCCGGTGCTTGAGTTCGGGCTGGTGCAGTCCATGGTGGACTACCTGCGTTGGCTCGACAGCGTTCTGGTGGCGCGTGGCGTTCCCGGCGACCACTTGTCCCTATCTCTGGATTGGCTGGCGGAATTCTTTGAAGGCCGCATGGAACACGACGACGGCGCTGTAGTGGCGGCGGCATTACGCAGTGTGCGCGAGCTATTCCTTGCCACCATCGCCGAGCCAGTGCGGGTGGCTAAACCGCCGGAGCCGTGGCCCGAGGCCGCGGAGTTCGAAGCGGCGCTTCTTTCCGGCAACCACGGGTCGGCTCTAAACCAGATCAACAGCGCCATCGACAAAGGGCATAGTCTTATCGACTTCGAACTGCACGTGATTCAGCCGGCTCTCTATGAGATCGGTTCGAAGTGGCAGATGAACAGGGTTTCGGTAGCCAAGGAGCATCTGGCCACCGCGATCGCGCAATCTGTGATGACGGCAGGACTTCTGCGCGCGCGCCCGGCGCGTTCAAATGGCAAGCGTATCCTGCTGGCCTGTGTAGAGGGCAATCACCATGCCGTCGGGCTGCGGATGGTGGCCGATGCTTTTCTGCTGGAGGGCTGGGAGGTCCAATACCTTGGCCCCAACGTGCCCATCCGCTCGCTGGTGCAGCAGATCGAGGAATGGAAGCCGGAACTGCTGGGGCTTTCGGCCTCGTTTCCACAGCAGATTCGCGTTGCCAAAGAGATCATCGAAATTTTGCGCCTGAAACTCGGGAATCGTCGTCCAGCAGTGATCGTCGGCGGGTTGGCCATCAATCAATTCAACCGGCTGGCCGCTGTGGTGGGCGCGGATGCGTGGAGTCCCGATGCACGCGAGGCAGTGGCGCGCGCCAGCCAGATTGTAGCCGCTCGAGGGCCTAATGACACCGTTTGAGATCGAACTTGACCGCGTACACTCGATCGTCGTTGGGACGGTGACCACCGAGGGTGTGCTGCTGGCAGGCAATGCGGGATTACTTCGACTGATCGACACCAAGGGCGGGCCTGCCGTAGGGATGCGCATTGGCCATCTCTTCATCCAACCGGACTTTCGCACCCTTCTGCGGAGCACGCCGAACGCCAAAGGTGAGGTATATTCGGGCTGGCTTACCTTCGGCGACGACAACAAGTCGTGGACCCTGAAGGCCTTTGTCTGGCGGGAGAACGAGCAGTTCCGCCTCCTTGGCGAATACGATATCGGCGGGATGGAAGAGCTGTGCGAAAGCGTCGTTGACCTGAACAACTACTACGCCACCGCACAATTTGAGCTGGCCCAGGCCAACCTGCGGCTGCGTCAGGCTGCCAGCGTCTTTCTCCATAGTCACAACGGCATTATCGTCACGGACAAGGACAACCTGATCGCCGACGTCAATCCCGCCTTCAGCAGCATTACGGGGTATAGCCGCGACGAGGTCATTGGCACCGATCCGGAGATTCTCGCCTCCACCCGCCACGACAAGGAGGTTTTCACTCAGATGTGGGAGGCCCTTCGCAAGAATGGCTTCTGGGAGGGAGAAATCTGGCGGCGAAAGAAGAATGGCGAGGAGTTTGCGGAGTGGCTTACCGTCTCGGTGGTTCGCGACACGAGCGGCGAACTGCTGCAGCACATTCGCATCTTCTCCGACATTACCGGTCAGAAGAAGGCTGAGGATCAGATCCATCGTCTCGCCTTCTTCGACCAGCTCACGGGGCTGCCCAACCGGGGGCTGGTTCTGGATCGTCTGAAACAAGCCATTGCTCTCAGTGCTCGCAGCAACAATTATGGTTCGCTTCTGTTTCTCGATCTGGACGACTTCAAGACCCTGAACGATACGCTCGGCCACGATATGGGCGACCTTCTGCTGAAACAGGTAGCCAATCGCCTGCAGGCCAACGTACGCGCCGGCGACACGGTGGCACGGCTGGGTGGGGACGAGTTTCTCATCATGCTGCCGAACCAGTCCGAAGACAGGGGCGAAGCCGCCATCCAGACAGAGGTTGTCGGGGAAAAGATTCGCGCTGCGCTGGGCGACCCCTATTTGCTGGGCAAGCATGTGTACAACTCCACGCCAAGCATTGGAGCGACACTGTTTCGCGGCGACGGGGTCACCGTGGAAGAAATTCTGAAGCAGGCAGACCTTGCGATGTACAAGGCAAAGGCCGCCGGCGGCAATGCTCTTGGATTTTTCGATCCCGGCCTGGAATCTGCCGTGAAAGATAGAGCTTTGCTGGAAGCAGACCTCCGCGAGGCCATCCGGGAGGAGCAGTTGTTCCTTGAGTTCCAGCCGCAGATTTCCGCTCCGAATACGGTGACCGGCGCGGAGGTGCTGGTGCGCTGGCAACATCCCCGGCGGGGGCTGGTGATGCCGGGCGAATTCATTCCCCTAGCCGAAGAGACGGGAATCATCCGGACTCTGGGCGACTGGGTTCTGCGGGCCGCGTGCGCGCAACTGGCAAAGTGGGCCAGCCAGCCGGAGATGGCCTCGCTCTCCCTCTCGGTGAATGTGAGCGCCAGCCAGTTCCGTCATGCGGGGTTCGTTCAGCGTGTTCTTGCTGCCCTCGAACGGACCAAAGCCAACCCGAACCGGCTGATGCTGGAACTGACGGAAGCCACGATGGTCAAGGACGTGGAAGATGTCGTTAAGAAGATGCAGGTTCTGAAGGCCAAGGGAGTCAGTTTCTCTCTGGACGACTTCGGCACCGGCTATTCGTCGATGGCCTACCTGAAACGGATGCCGCTGAAAGAGTTGAAGATCGACGGTTCGTTCGTGAGGGATGTTCTTGAGGACTCCAACGATGCGGCCATCGCCCGGACCATCGTGAACCTTGCAAAGAGCCTTGGCATTGGCGTGATCGCCGAAGGCGTGGAAACAGCCGGGCAAAAAGATTTTCTGAATGAATCCGGCTGCAATGCCTATCAGGGCTATTTCTTTAGCAGGCCGCTATCTTTGGAGAAATTCGAGGAATTTGCCCGTAAGTGCTCTGATGTACCGGCGCATCTTTCAGGCGTTTCAACGACCCCTCTCTCGTAACCGCGGCCCGTCTTCGGCCGCAAGCAAAGGACCCCTGTACGATGCGCATTCTCACTGCCGTTGTTGTTGCCGGACTTCTGCTGTCCGCCGCTCTGCCGATGCAAGCACAGCCGTGCACCGGCGATGTTCTCAAAGTTGAAAACAGGATTCTGGAGTTGACGCGCACCGGCGACGTGGATGCCCTTGCCGGCCTGCTTGCCGAGCGTTTTGTTGTGGTGAACGCGACGGGCAGGATCACCGAACGAGAACAGTTGCTGGAAAGAAAGGCCGAGGCTAGACGGGTGTACAAACGACTCGAAGCCGAGAGCCTGGATGTTCGCTGCCATGGCTCGAGCGCCGTGGTTGTAGGCACCGCCGTGGTGGAGTTTGCGCCGGAGTCGATGGCCCACTATTCAGGGCAATATCGCTACATTCGCGTGTACGCGAACGAGCAAGGTGGATGGAAAGCCATCTCGCTGCAGTTGTCTAGCATCGAACCAACGGTAAGGCCATAGAAAAGCAACTACAGCAAAACCAGAATGAACGCGCCCATCCCTACTGGGTACAGCTACTCTGGTTTTGCTATCGCCGGCGCAGTCATTGGACTTCCCCTGTGAGCGCTTGGCGATGAATCATGGCACAGAAGAGAAAGCCGGAGGAAACTCGGATGGATTCCAGCTTTTCGAAGGGCGGCAAGCACGGCCGCCGCGATTTTCTGAAGGCGGGCGGCGCTGTGACGGCCGCGCTGCTTGCCCCTACGGCGATGGCCGATGCGCCCCACAAGCTGCCCGGCCTGCCCTCGAACCCGGTAACGCCGGCGTCCATGCCCACGCGCAACCTGGGCAAGACCGGCTACAAGGTCGGCATCTTTTCGCTGGGCGGTCAGGCTGCGCTCGAAAGGCCCGAGAACGAAGCCATTGCCGTGCCCATCGTCGAGCGCGCTCTGGATCTGGGCGTCAACTACATTGACACTTCGTCGATCTACGGCGGCCCGGCGCGTTGGAGCGAGCAGTATATCGGCAAGGTCATGGCGCGCCGCCGCAGCCAGGCATTCCTTGCCACCAAAACCAAGGAGCGCACTCGCGACGACTCACTCCGCATGATCGAGAAGTCGCTGCAACTGCTGCAGACCGACCACGTCGATCTATGGCAACTCCACGACGTCGGTACCCTGCACGACATCGAGCTGATCTTCGCCAAGGGCGGCGCCATGGAAGCTCTCCTTGAGATGAAGGAGCAGAAGGTTGTGCGCCATCTGGGCCTGACGGGCCACTACCGCCCGGATGCGCTCATGGAGGGCATTCGCCGCTATCCCTTCGACACGATCCTGATGGCCGTCAATGCCGGCGACCCGCATCATTTCAGCTTCAACGAAGCGCTGCTGCCTTTGGCCGTGGAACGCCAGATGGGCATCGTCGGCATGAAGATTCCCGGCCGCGGCCGCCTGCTTTCCAGTTGGACGCCGCCGCCGCTGGAAGTGCAGAAGAAGTCGTGGGAGGGGATGGTGCTGGCGCCCACGCCTGGCACGCTCACCATGCGCGAAGCCATGTACTACACGCTGTCGCGACCGGTCAGCACGGTCATTATTGGCTGCGACTCCATCGCCCAGCTCGAAGAAAACGTGCAACTCGCCCGCGAATTCACGCCGCTGAACGACGCGCAGCAGGCCAGCATTGTGGCGCGCGCGGAACCCGTTGCCAAGCCCGGCAACTTCTTCCGCTTCTACGACCGGCCGTAAGCCCGAGCGGAGCAGCAAATCGCGCCTGCGCCGAACCGCAATCCGAATTCTCAACGCGGAAAGCGATGCCCCACTGCTTCGGTGGGGCATTGCTGCGTTCGGGCTTTCTCGCAGGGATGCGCGCAGGACGCGTTGACTATAATGAGTGGGGCAGGGTGCTCCGCCAGAGGCCACTGCAAATGCCTGAAGACGGCTACGTTTCGAAGCGCAGTCTTTACTCGTAGCCGGAAATGTAACTCATCAGGGATTCATTCCAAAGAAGGGCCTGTAGCTCAACGGTTAGAGCAGGGGACTCATAATCCCTTGGTTGGGGGTTCAAATCCCTCCGGGCCCACCAAAGTCCTTCTTCGTATAAACCACAAAATAAAGTAGATAATGTTGACAATGCTTATCTTGGCCCCGTCTCCAAGGTAATCTTGAGACTCTTTTCTGCGCTTCGGTACAGTTTCGGTACAGTGCGGTACACGAGCACTGCACCGGAGAACGATGGCGACCATTTTGAAGACTCCATCTGGAACCCGGAAGGCAGTCATCCGCAAGAACGGCTGTACGCGGCTGGGGTTTACGCAGAATCATGCGGCGATAAAATTCCCGGTGCCGGGATTGTTGCTACCTGCTGAACCGCTTAGCATAAGCGAACCTATTCGGGTGTATTCTGGTCGCCATTCGGGTCGGCGGATTCAAGTACGAAGTGCAACGGTTAATCTTTGGTAGTTGGGAAAGGATGGGGGAGCATCCAGGAAGCCTAACCGCCAAGTAAGGTTTCTACGGAATGCACTACCGCCATCTCTCCCAAGAAGAAAGACTGTCCCAGGGTTCCGTCCGCTGCAGCGGACTGCACACTGGCTATCTTCGACGGCTCTCCCCCGGGAGCACGTTTTTGCGATTGCCTACCGGCCTGTCTTGATTGATCCGGCCCGGAAGACTTGCGTCATCGACTCCCACCCTTGAGCAAAACCGGAGCCAACATGCACTTGCTGAGGGCCTACAAGGTGGCTATTTCTTGAGGGAAAAGCCACCTTGAGAAATAGCCACCGGGTACAGCTACTCTGGTTTTGCCATAGCCGCAAAAACAAAGACGCGGCGAGGGTGGGGCGCCGGAAGCTGTTGCATTGCCAGAGGGCCGGATCAACAAGAAAATCGGCTCATCATTTGCTCTGCTTGAGGCGTTCCTCGATATCGGCCAAAGCCGGATTGCACGAAGCCAGATCCTCGGCGACAAAGTCGGCGCCGGCATCCAGAAGAATTTCCCTGGCGCGCGCAAGCTGGATTTCCTTTTCTTCCTTTGGCAGTTGCTCCCACTGTTCACTCTTGAGCCCGACCAGATTGCCGCTTCGGGTGAGCCCAATGGTCCACATCCCTGCGTTCTTTCCCTCTTCCACGTCAGCGACAGTGTCCCCGATCTTTACGCAAGCTGAGGGAGGGTAAACATCGAGGAGTTGGGCGTTTTTCATCAGCATCCAGGGCGCAGGCCTTCCTCCGCCAACTTCATCCGGGCAGACGGACGCATCGGGGGCGTAGCCTTGCCGGGCAGCCTGGGCCAGTACCGGCGCCAGCATCTTGCGCGTATATCCGGTGGTGCTTCCGATGCGTATGCCACGGCTCTGCCAGTCTCTAACGATTTCGGCGACGCCTGGGATCAGTTGAGAGTGTTCGGCGATGATGCTCATCTGGAGCGGCCCAAACTCTTCAAAGAGTGAAAGGACATCTGCCTCTCCGGGCTCGTGGCCGGTGATCGCGCTCCACTTGGCGCTAATTCCGGGCAGCGCGAGAATGGCCTGGATGTGATCCCGTTTCAGCAGTCCCATATCGCGGCGGGCGTCGCCGGTAGAGACTTCGATTCCGTGATTGGAAAACAGAGTCTGGAGCGCAAGAACAGGCGCAATCGATCCGTGATCGACGGTGGTGCCGGCCCAGTCCAGCATGATTGCGCGAACACGAAGCGATGCCGTCATGCGCGGTCCGCCGATGCGGTGACCACAAGAAACAGGTAGGTTCCGGAAAGTAAATTCATGGATGCAGTCTACGTTGAAATACGAGTGAATCCGAACACTGAACGGTTAGTTCAGACAGGCTGATCGGTTTGGAGGCGCGCGCCGAATGCGGATATAGCGCCAGCGATGAGAGCGAAGCAGACAAAACAATCGAACAACTTGGTCCATCCGACTTGCGACACGGCGATCGTCACCAGAAATGGCGAAACGGTTTGACCGATGGAGCCGATGCCGTTGACCAACCCTGCAGCGCGTCCGTGCAATTCGTCCGGGACGGCGTCGAGAACAACCATGCCGGACATCAGGAGGTCCGCGCCATAGATGAGGATGCCCATGCATGAGATGGAGACAGCGGTGCCGAACCATCCGCTGCCAGCAAGCATCGGATGGAGAAGACAGATGAAAGCCAATGAAAAGAGTAGCCCCGCGCCCAACGCCATGCGCCGCTCGCCGAACCACCGCTGAACGGCGTATGCAGCTCCGAGCGGACCGATGAAGCCAAGCAGCTCAAAGTAGGAAGCGAAATGCTCCGCCGAATGCTGGCTGTAACCCAGGCTCGATGTGAGGTAAAGAGGCAACCAGAATAGCAGCGTGTAGCGGGTCATTTTGAGAAAGAAGTAGGAGACGGAGACGATCTGAATTCTACGATTGGCCAGTATCTCGATCCAAGCCTGGCGTTGTGTTCTCAGAGTGAGCGGCGAGCAGAGCGCTGTGTTCGAAGCCGGATGAACAGGCAGGTTTGCGGTTCCAAAATAAAAGAAGAGCGCCGCGCCCAGTAAAACAGCGGAGGAGACAAGGAATGCGGGATGAAATCCGGAGAGCGCGATGACGCGCGTGTGGAGGGTCAGCCAGGCACTGAGGGCGGTGGCAAGTACGCCGCCGAGAATATAGCTGGTGCTCCACCAGCCGAGGACCCTGTCTCGTTCGCCGCGGCGAAACCACTGGCCAATGAGGCAAAGCATGGATGGCCAGCCGAGGCCCTGTCCAAGGCCGTTGCCCAGCAGCAGCAACAACTCCAGTTCGGACACGGAATGGAAAGCCATTAGAGCAGTGCAAAGAATCGATATGCCCGCTCCGGCCAGTGCCGTGCGGCGCGCGCCCCAACTGTCCGCCAGAATGCCGCCGGCGAATTGACCGACCGCGTAAGCAGCCCCGAAACAGAACAGACTGGCAGCGAGGTGAGAAATGCCCTCGCCCGTCGTCGGATTCAAATCTTTGCGGCAGATGTAATAACCCGCATACAGAACCCAGGCAGAAAGGAAGATGCGGCTGCGCGCGGCCGCCACAGAATTGGGAATCTGTCTCAACGGAGTGTGCTCGCAGCGGTGTGGGTCAGCGCCAACGAATCATGAAAGACCACTGCCTGCGCACGCGGAGCAATCGGGAAGACAATCTGTGTCACAGTTCCTTCCTGAAAGCCGTCGAAGAGCTCCTCAGGGAAGGTGCTGGGGTCGCACATCGTCTTGATGAGCGCATCGATGGCCTCGTCGTCGGTGCCGTCAACATGAATGGAGCGTTGCGCGCCGTTGTCTATGGTAAGCAGCGCGGCTCGGCCGTAGGAACGGATGCCGGTTTTCACTGCGTTGCGGTCGACAATCTGCCGGCCGCTCGTAGATGTATCGAGAACGATCCTGCTGCCTTCGGTGGGGAAGTAGCGGCCGAGTCCGGTAGGACCCGAGGCCTGAGAATTGGCAGAGGCAGAACCGTCGCCGACCACGATCAGGATTTCATTTGACCTGCTGGGGAGAGTCAGAGTGCGCGTGATGCCGATCTGAGAATGAAATTGACCAGCAAGATTGAGCAATGGAGCTGCGTAGGCAAGCCGGCGCGCGGGGTCGGCCCCCTGCTCTCCGGCAGGTTCCGAAAGAGGCAGATAAAGCAGGGCGTGGTGGTCCTGAAAGACCGTTTGCCAAAAAGATCCGAATGGATGTTCCTGCGCGAGTTGCCAACGCATGCAAATGACGCAAAGAAACAGGGCAACAATTGTCGGGAATGCTACCTGCTGAAGCGAGAGCTGGGAGGAAGACAGCGCGGGCTCGATGCCTGCATCCTCCGCGTTCTCCTGAGGCATTGGATCGCCCTGAGCCGTGGAATGAGGAAGGTAAAAGCGCGGCACATAGGAGCCCGGAGGAATGTCGATGGTGTAGAGGGCGTCAGTGAGAACGGCCGCATAGTAGGCAGCAAGCCGCTTGCGCACATCGTTGGCACGCACGCGCACTCCCGCATCCGAGCCCGTGTCGTAAGATGCTTCGCGGCCAAGAAGAGCGATTCCAATGAGCCGCTCCTTGAGCTCATCGGTATTTCCTTCCAGCGTGTGCCGAACAATATGCCGGAGGAACTGGCAACTCTTGGGGCTGGTCTGGAACGACGGACTATCGCACACGGCATCAACTGCAGAAAGCAGCTCTGCTGTGTATCGACACAACACGTCCGGCTGAATCTCTTCCATTTGCATCGGTGTCCCAGCGAAGTGTTCCTGTGTGCTGTCAGTCTATCGCCGAGATATTACAAAACAGTGACATCGGCGCTGTGGCACGGCCAAACGGTTAGCTTAACCGATAATGGCGCGCGCCTTAACCCGCTGAACGTTTCGTCATTCCATAGATCCTGAAATGGTTAAAGAAGTGCGATCCAGTGTGCAAATGGATGCGTTCGATTGTGCGGTCGGCGCATCGGCGGGCACATGCCTCGCCACTTAATGCAATGCATTTCTGCGATTCGCATATCGATTTGTAACAGCACATTCACGTTCGCTTTTGCAGTTCCCCGCGCACTGTGTTTGTTGGGCGCGGCAGAGTTGGAGCCTCGATGAGTTTGTCCGCCGGGCAACGCCGGATCTTTGCAATCACTTGGATAGCCTATGCAGGCTTCTATCTTTGCCGCAAGAACCTCAGCGTCGTATTGCCTCTGCTGAATAAGGTGGCTGGGCTGCGCAGCATCGACCTGGCCAATATCGTCTTCGGGTACAGTCTGCTGTATGCGGTCGGCCAGTTTGGATGCGGGCCCTTGTCGGACCGGATTGGCGCAAAGCGCGTTGTCGGCGCCGGCCTGCTGGTGGTTGTGGCCAGCAACATTCTGATGGGAGCGCATGCCTCATTGATTTGGCTGCTGTTTTTTGCTTGCCTGAATGGCATGGGTCAGTCGACAGGATGGTCGGGCCTGGTGAAGACGATGGCCACCTGGTTTCGCGGCGACAACCGTGGAATTGCGATGGCGTGGTGGAGCACGAATTATGTGCTGGGCGGGTTTCTAGCGACCGCGTTTGCGACCTGGTCGGTTGTGCAATCGTGGCTATTCCCGCAACTTGGGTGGCGGCGGGGTTTCCTGTTTCCGGCGATGTTGCTGCTGGCTGTCACGGCCTTGTTTCTGTTCTTTGCGAAGGATTCGCCGGAGCGCGAAGATCTTCCGCCTGGAATAGCGATCGACCCGGTAGAACTGCGCGCCGACCATACAAGCTGGACCATTCTGGCGGCACTGCTGTGCAAACCGTCGCTGTGGATGATTAGCATTTCGTATTTCTTTTTGGAACTCTGCCGCTACGCACTGATGTTCTGGCTCCCCCTTTACATGGTGAACTGCCTGAAGTACAGCCTGCAGGAATCGGGATACCTTTCGTCTCTGTACGAGTTGATCGGTATCGCGGGCGCTGTGCTGGCGGGGTATGTCTCTGACCGCTTCAGCCAATCGCGGCGCGCGCCCATTTCAGCGATCATGCTATGCGGATTCGGCGTGGTTCTGCTCATGGAACCTGCTTTAGCCAGCTTCGGGCTGGTTGGCACTGCCGTGGCCATCTCTCTGGCGGGCATCTTCTCCTTCGGTCCGGATACGCTGCTCTCCGGCTCGGGCGCACAGGATATCGGCGAGCCAAGGGCCGCGGCGACAGCATCCGGGCTGGTGGATGGCATCGGGCATCTGGGCGCGATCTTCTCGCCCTACGTGGTGGTGTTTGTGAGCGAACGATACGGGTGGAACTTCCTGTTCTTTCTCCTGGCAGGCGCGGCCATTCTCGCGGCAGGGACGTTGATTCCGATGTGGAATCTGAAGCCCTCAAAGCGCATCGATGCCCGGCTTGAAGACGAAGTTCCTAGGCCTATGGCTTGCGCCGCAGGGGAATGAAAGCTGCCGTGGAAGCTCAATCCCCCGCAGCGCGACCGGCTGTCGAAATCGGCCCGCTTCATCGAGCGTTCACAATACGCCCCGCGAAAGCTATCCAATATTGTCTGCCGGGGGGCCTGAAGTTGAAGCCACTGCGCTATCAGGGGAATGCAAGCGAGTTGTCCGCGGAGTATTCCGGCTTGCAGACGTTTTTTGCGCAACGGGCCGGGAATGCGCGGACGTTCATTACTGTTAGGCCTCCGTTCATTGATCGATCCTTAATCTTTCAGAAGAACCGGGTGGCTACTATCGCTTCAAGTTGATCGGCGAATTGTCTGAGCCGCGACAGGGCTTCGCCAACCGTCCTTGAGGAATCCGATCTTCACGAATTTTTGAATGGAGCACCCAATGCGATTTTCAAGTGGACTACTACTTCTTGCCACTGCCACATTTCTTTCTGTTCCTCTCTTCGCGCAAAACGCGAGTGTCAGTGGAGAGGTTTCCGATTCCCAACACGCAGGCATCAAAGGCTCGGCGGTCACTTTGACGAACATCGGGACCCAGGTCAAGGTGGAAACCAGGACCGATGGGAGAGGCGACTTCATTCTTCCGCCTGTCGTTCCGGGTCATTATGAAATCAAGGCTCAGGCGGAGGGGTTCGCCCCCACCCTGGTTACGGGAATTACGCTTGAAGTGGGTCAATCCAAAGTGTTCAATCTGCAACTGCAAGTCGGCGCGGTGGCGGAGACAGTCCAGGTGAGCGATACGCCGCCGGAATTGACGACAGATCGTGCCGACCGCAGCATCATGATCGAACCGGCATTCGTCGAGAGCATCCCGCTCAACATTCGCAACCCGTTGCAACTGATCAGCGCTGCCGCCGGTGTGACCAAGGGAAACGACGGACTATCCGGGCAAAACTACTCCAGCCAGAGCCGCAGCAACACCTTTCGTATCAATGGCGCCAAAGGCTCGACGACAGACGTCCTGATCGATGGGGCGGCAAACACCACCGCCTACTACAACCAGGACGCGGGCATTCCCGGAGTCGATTCGGTGCAAGAGACCCGCATCTTTACCGACGCCTACGCGCCGGAGTACGGACGCACCAGCGGAGGCTATGTCTCTTATGCGTTGCGATCGGGAACGAATGACCTGCATGGGTCGGTCTTCGAGTTCTTTCGCAACGAGACCATGGATGCCAACGGCTACAACGCCAACCTGGCGGGCCTGGCCAGAGGATCATTCAGCAGAAACCAGTTTGGGTTCAGGCTGGGCGGGCCCGTCGTCATTCCGAAACTGATGAACGGCCACGACAAAACGTTCTTCTTCTTCTCCTACGACGGTCTTCGCGATACGAGCGCGGGTTCCTTTACAGGAACCGTGCCCACAGCGCTGGAACGGCAGGGCGACTTCTCGCAGACGTTCGATGCGAAGGGCAACCTGATTGTCATCTACGATCCCTCCACAACGACCGCCAATTCAAAAGGCACGAACTACACGCGCACCGCATTTTTGGGCAACAAGATAACGAACCTGAACCCCGTCGGGGCCGCGATTCTCGCGCTCTATCCGAATGCCAATCAGCCCGGCACGGGCAGCAGCAACCTGAATAACTTCTTCTCCAATGCTCCGGGAACCGATAACAACAATAGCTACGACACGCGCATCGATCATCAATTCAACGATAAACACAGCATCTTCGGACACTACACGGACTTCACCAACATCATCCACAACAGCGACTATTTCGGCAACGGTCTGTCGCCGGTGATGGCCGACGACCGTATCCCCGGCAAGAACATCATGGTGGACCACACATGGGCCATCAAGACCAACCTGATCTTCGAACACCACTTTTCCTGGGCGCACAGCGAGTCCAACCGTGCGGAAGCAGTTCACAAAACCCCAGGGAGCCTGGGCTTCAACGCGACCAATGCCGCGCCTGGGATCACCGCATCCATGAGCCCGCAGATCAGCATTGCAGGGGCATCGGCGACGGGCAGCGAAAGCACGCTCGGGAATTCCTATCCGTTTGAAGCGAACGCGTCGTCGGTATGGCAATATGCGGCCGACGCCAATTGGGTCAAGGGGAAACACATCTTCAAATTCGGCGCCGACATCAGGCGCTATCCCGTCCAGTTGTGGGATCCCCAGCAGATGTCCGTCAGCGCGGGCACCAAGTTCACAACCGGACCGAATACAACTTCGCCGGCGCCGTCGACAGATTCCGGATCGGGCATGGCCGAGCTCCTGTTGGGACTTGCTACGGTCACATCGGGATATGAACCGGAGACCAAGTCAGTCCACTACTTTTATGCCGGCTACGCCCAAGATACCTGGAAACTTCTTCCAAAACTGACAGTGACCTATGGCTTGAGATATAGCTACGAGGGCGGAGATGTGGAAGAAAACAACCTGCTCAACTACATCGACACAACCTCGCCGTCTCCTATTAACGGGCTGGTCGCGTCTCTTCCCGGAGAGCCAGCGCTTCCCGCACTGGTGGGCGGAGTTGGGATCCCGGGGCTTAACGGCTCCAGCAGGTATTTGCAGCAGGCGGAGTCTCTTCACTTCGAGCCGCGTCTGGGCCTCACGTATCAACTGAACGAAAAAACCATCGTTCATGCAGGCTTCGGCACGTTCTACCATCCTGCGGCGGCCTGGCAGCAATTCCCCAATGCGGCTGGCGCCATCCGGACATCGACCTCGATTGCTGCGCAGTCCAACGGGGTTCAGCCGATTGCCGGCTACAACCTCGCAAACCCCTTCCCCTCGGGCCTTCCCGCTCCCTACGGCAACAGCGCGGGACTGGGCATCAACCTGGGGCAGACAATTGCCGGCCCTGGACACCAACAGAATATTCCCTACCAGGTCAACTATTCATTTGACATACAGCGTCTGCTTCCCGCCGATTTTGTGATTACAGCGGCCTACGCGGGAAATGAGGGCGTACATCTCATGGTTCCGCTCTATTTGAATCAGATTCCAGATGCGGCATTGGCTCTCGGATCGACACTGCGCACAACGGTAGCGAACCCATTCTATGGCGTGATTACGGACCCAACCTCGACAATCGCCACCTCGACCGTCACCTATGAGCAACTGCTTCGCCCTTTTCCTCAATTCACAGGCGTTACGAAACTCAACTCGGGTGTCGGTCACTCAAACTACAATGCCGGGCAAGTAACGATTGAGCACCGTGCCAAGCAGGGTCTCTCGGTTATCTTTGCCTACACCTTCAGCAAGGCACTGGACAATGTGGGCGAGATGACCAGTGTGGCGGGCACCTATGCCGGATTCCAGAATGTGCATTGCCCGAGTTGCGACAGGTCGCGTTCCGACCAGAACGAGACCCACGTCGTGCGCTCGAGCACGCGCTACGAATTGCCCTTTGGCGCCAACAAGCCGTTCCTGAATCGAGGCTTCATTTCGCCGATCGTCGGCGGCTGGGCAGTGAGCGGAATCTACTCGCTCGACACCGGCAGGCCCCTGACCGTAAGCGCCACGAATTATTCGTATTCGTTCAGTGGCGGCAGCTTCCGGCCCAACACAACCGGTATTTCGGATAAGACGCCGGGCGGCTCGCAATTGAAGCTCAACGGCCAGTACTTCAATCCTGCCGCCTTTGTCCAACCCGCCAACTACACTTTTGGCAATGCAAGCCGCCATCTGGCGGACATCGACAATCCCCTGGCATGGAACCTCGACGCCATGGTGGAAAAGAACACACACCTGAGTGAGCGCTATCTGCTTACGTTCCGCGCCGAAGCATTCAATGCGTTGAACAATGTGGTCTTCGCAGGCCCGACGACCAGCGTTTCATCCGCAACCTTTGGACAGATGGCGACCATGAGCCAAACCAACACGCCACGCAACGTCCAGGTGAGCGCGCGCTTCACGTTCTAAGACGCGAGGCGGCTCCCCCGGCAGTGCCGGGGGAGCCGTTTCACAAGAAAGGGAGAATATTTTGGTCAAGAAACTATGCGTCCTTCTGCTGCTGGTTGGAAATCTGGCGTACGCTGCGGATACCATTGTCGTCAATGCCAATGTCATCACAGTCGATCCCTCGCGGCCATCGGCTCAAGCCTTCGCCATCGATAATGGCCGATTCACAGCGGTGGGAACGAACGCGGAAATCCTGAAGCTGAAGACTTCGACTACCAAGATCATCGACCTAAAGGGCGAGACAGTTACACCGGGTTTCAACGATGCCCACTTACACCCGCAGGCAATCTTCGACGAGAACTCGCAATACTACAGAGTTTGGCTGGGGGGCGACAAGGTCAAGACGATGGATGAACTCGTGGCTGCGCTGAAGCGCAAGGCCGCGATCACTCCCGCGGGGAAGATCATCAACGGGTACGGGTACAACGACGTCCTGCTGGGGCGGCATCCCAATCGTCACGACCTGGACAAAGTATCGACGACGCAGCCGGTGTCCATTACTCACGGCTCCGGGCATATTACCGTGGTGAATAGCTTCATGCTGGAAGCGGCGGGCGTGACGAAGGAGACGCAGAATCCTCCCGGCGGAGCACTGGACCGTGATCCCGATGGAACTCCGAACGGCGTGTTGCGGGAAAGTGGCCGAAGCGTACTTTCGAGGGGACGCCGAGAAGAGCGCGGAGGCTCGAATGACAGAGCAGCCATTCCCCACGACGAGGAAATCAAGGGGTACTTGAATTGCTTTCGGCAGTACTCTGCAAGGGGCATTACCAGCGTCGGCATCGCAGGCGGAAGTCCGTCATCTTTCCGTTTGATGCAGGAACTGCGCGATGCCGGGAACCCTGTGCGTGTGGGGTTCATGTTCAGCACCAGCTCATTCGACCAACTGCAGGCAGCGGGAATCGAGCGCGGCTTCGGCGACGACCGCCTTCGCATCACTTCGCTCAAGAATTTTCAAGGAAACTCGCTCAGCGGGCGTACCGCGTGGCTCAGCGAAGCCTATTCCGACCGTCCAGACTACTTCGGGATTCAACCGGCGCGCACGCAAGAGAAGTTGGATGAGGATGTTCAGAAGTACTGGGACGCGGGATGGCAGGTTGCGACGCATTCCAACGGCGATCGCGAGATCGATATGGTCTTGACGGCGATCGAGCGCGCCATGGCAAAGAATCCCCGCCCCGACGCGCGCTGGCGCATCGAGCATGCGAGCGTAATGAATCAGGCGCTCCTGGACCGCGCGAAAAAGGATGGCGTGGTGCTGGTATTCCATTCGTATATGTGGGAATACGGCAATATCCTTGCGTCCTACGGGCCAATGCGTCTCTCGATGATGCACGCTTATCGAACCGCGATTGACATGGGCATCCACGTAGCCGGCCATTCCGATTCCCCGATTTCAGCAGCCGATCCGTTGCTCAGGATTCAGGATATGGTCACACGTACAAGCTCGCAAGGGATTGTGAATGGGGCTAACCAGAGAGTCAGCGTGGACGAGGCGATCAAGGTCTGGACACTGGACGGCGCCTACGCCACTTTCGAGGAAGCCAGCAAAGGGTCGATAACTCCGGGCAAGCTGGCGGATTTCGTCGTTCTCCAAAAGGACCCCCGCAAGGCGCCGGTGAATGCGATCAAGGATATTGTTCTCGAAGCCACTTATCTAGGCGGACAGAAAGTGTACAGTGCACCGGCGAAAGCCGCGGCCATGGTGGCGCAGCCTCCGTTGAATTATGGCGACGGCAATTACGGCGATGGAGATGAAGAGGAAAACGAGAATGGAATCAATTAACAAAGACAAGCTTCTCTTCAGCCCAGGCCCCCTGACCACGAGCGCTACGGTCAAGGGGGCCATGCTCCGCGACCTCGGATCGCTGGACAGCGAATTTCTTGCAACGGTCCGCAATATTCGAACGCGTCTACTCGATCTGGGGCATTATCCAACCACAGAGTTCGAATGCGTCCTGATGCAGGGCAGCGGCACGTTTGTCGTTGAATCCGTGATCTCCTCAGCGATTCCGCGCGACGGCAAATTGCTGGTGCTCGTGAATGGAGCATACGGACGGCGCATCGCGCAGCAGGCGAGTGTCTACGGTATCGCTCTGGAGGTTTTCGAGGTTGCAGAGAACAAGAAGTTCACGCCCGACCTCGTAGCCGGGTACCTGGCAACTCATTCCGGCTTTACTCATGTCGCGGTGGTTCACTGCGAGACGACCAGCGGCATATTGAATCAGGTGGAAGAAATTGGCCACGTGGTACACGGCGCCGGCGCAATCTACATTGTGGATGCGATGAGCAGCTTTGGCGCCGTTCCCATCGATATGGCGAGTTCCCACATCGATTTTTTGATTTCTTCCGCGAACAAGTGCATTGAAGGCGTTCCGGGCTTCGGGTTCGTGCTGGCCAGGCGGGCGGCTCTGGATTCTGCGAAAGGGAACGCGCGCACGCTGAGTCTGGACCTCTATGGCCAATGGGCGGGGATGGAAGCAGACGGCCATTTCCGTTTCACTCCTCCGATTCACACCATTCTGGCTTTCGAGCAGGCACTCAACGAACTTGAGGAAGAAGGCGGAGTAAGAGCGCGGGGAGAACGCTACCGGCAAAACCACATTGCCCTTTGCCGCGGCATGAAGGAAATCGGCTTCGAGATCTACCTTGCGGACGAAGACCAGAGCTTTATCATCACATCGTTCCGGTATCCAACCGACCCGGCATTTCAGTTTGCCGAGTTCTATGAGCGCCTCTGGTCGCTGGGCTTCGCAATCTACCCCGGCAAACTATCCCATGAATCCTGTTTCCGCATCGGGACGATCGGGAGGATCACGACTGCCGACATCGAGGCATTGTTGATGGCAATCCGCCGGGTGCTGAAGGAAATGGGAGTCGGCCAGATCCGCGAAGAGAGCGACGTCCTGCAGACTCAGCTCGATCGGTAGCATCGGTTGCGAAGATCTGAGTTTGTCGCGCTCCCCTGTTTCTGGTTCGGTTAGAGCAAAACCAGAGTCAACGCGCCCATGCCGAGGGCCTGCAAGGTGGCTTTTTCTTGAGGAAAAAGCCACCTTGAGAGCATTGCCTCTGGTATAGCTCCTCCGATTTTGCGATGGGATACCTTTGCGGCCCAAAACGGGGATCGTGCATCGCAGAGCAGGGATGGCAAGAATGAATCTGCTCTAGTCCGCCGTGATCTGCTCAAGAGGTTCAGTCCGGGGCTTTGCCTTGATCTGCGCGGAGGTCAACAGGAAGACGGCCACGACGATCAAGGCCATGCCCACGTATTCGCTGGCCACCAGTCGCTCGTGCAGGATGACGATGCCCATCAGGACGGCCACGATCGGGTTGACGTAGGTGTACGACATGACCTTGGCCACCGGCACGTGTTCCAGCAGATAGATAAAGCCCGTATAGCCAAGCAGCGATCCGCCGGTAACGAGATAGGCGACAGCGCCGAGCGCTGCGGGAGTGGGATGGAAGCCGGACCACTCGCCCAGCGCGGTGCCCAGCAGTGTGTCGAAGATGCCTGCGAAGATCATCTGCCACGCGGCTGCGACAAAGGCGTTGACCGGCAGACGGGCATGGCGCGAGACCATGCTGCCGACAGCCCACGAGAGCGCTCCGCCAAACAGCGCCGCGAGCGCGCCGAGCAGAAAAGCGTCGCCGTGCAGGACGACGTGGAGCGTGGGCCCAAGCAGCACGGCCAGGCCAACAAATCCGAGCAGCAGGCCCAGCCAGCCGCGCAGAGGCAGAGGTTCGCCACCGGGAAGGAACCACTCCATGAGCGCAACGTAGAGCGGAGTGACCGCGTAGAAGAGCGAGGCAAGCCCGCTGGGCACGGCCTTCTCCGAATAGACCAGTCCGACATTGCCGCCGCCCAGCAGCAGCACGGCGATCAGCAGCAGCATCCACATGGAGCGCGCAGGCAGCAGAATGCGGTGGCCGCGCCAGCGGCACCATGCCAGCAGGATGGCTCCCGCGATGAGGAAACGCGGGCCGGCCATGAGCAGCGCGGGCATGGTGGCCGCGGCGATGCGGATGGCTACATACGTGGAACCCCAGAAGAAATAGACACTGGCGAAGGCAAGGACGATGCTGATGGTAGTGGCCTGGCGGCGGTTCGAAGACGGCATAGAGGTACTTCCATGGTAGCGCGGGCGGCAGCAGAGCGCTGCGATTGCAAGCGAAGGCCCGGGCAGAGCACAATGGTGAGCGATGACGTGGCTGCGGCAAGTGCGGATCGAATGCGAAGAACGAGCCATCGCCTGTATGGACTGGATGGCCGAGAGCAGCGGCAGACAGCACCTTCCCGAACACCTGATCACCGGCATCAAGGGCGAGGACGCGGCGTTCTTCCATCTGCGCCGCAAGGGTTACACGGTAGTGGCGCGGCGCTGGTCTTCCGGCAACGATCCGGGCGATATCGACCTGATTGCATGGCAGGGACCTATGCTGTGCTTTGTCGAAGTGAAGACGCGCACGGCGCACGATCTGTCTCCGGCGGAAGCCTCGGTAGATGACCACAAGCGCAGGATGCTGCGGCGATTGGCGCGGCAGTATGTGCGGCAACTACCGCAGGCGGCGTGGCCCTCGGTGCGCTTCGATGTCATCAGCGTGTACCTGGTGCCGGGGAAGGCGAAAGAGTTTGTACACTACCAGGGCGCCTTCGGCTTCGACGAGAACCGCGAGCGCGATTGAGCTTATTGATTCGGCCCAATAGATTTGCATCGTGATCTCCCACCCTAGCGAAAAAAACGAGGACGCCGCGAGGGTGGGGTGCCCAGCGGTAGCGATGGATGCGGTCTCAAATACAAGCGCCGCGCCACATCCATTTAGCGGGTTCTATCGCGAAATGTGTGGGAAGCATGTACAACATTGAAGGGCCGGATCAGTCAAGCAACAGAAAGCGGCGGCAGGCGGGCTGCGAGGCCCATCCGCCGCCGCTTTTATGCGCGCATAGATAAAGCTCAGGAGAATCGCGTTCGTCTCCACAGCAGCAGGCCGCTGAAGAACAGCGTACAGACGGTGGCTGCCAGAAGGCACAGCATCCAGGGCAGGTTCAGCCCTACGTTGGGACGCTGGATTGAGAAGCCCAGCCACGCCATCACGCCGAGCGAGCAGAGCGGAATCAGCGCCTCCCACCAGCGGCGCTGCGGCTTCTGCCGCGCCAGCGGATCGTCGCCCTGCAGGATCGTGGAGACGCGCGCCCGATCAAGGCTGTAGCGGTTGCACTCACGCTGCATGGCTTCGGACCACGAACTGCGCTCCGAAGCAGGCGCCGCTGCGCTGCCGATCAATGCCGCGCCAACGATCATGATCAGCGAGCCCGTAAGCACCAGCAGCCGCGCGTGCTCGCCGATCGAGGCCAGTTCGCCGAAGACCAGCGCGCCCCAGGCCAGCCCCCACAACTGGTTGGTGTTCGACAGCGGAATGCCGCGCCCAATGCCGATGTACTTGGCGGCGTATTGCTGGAACAGATCGCCGATGACCCAGCAGAAGCCGCCCAGAAACAGCCAGAACAGGAAGGGCCGAGCTGTTGCCAGTTGATGTCCGAGGTTGGTGACGCCGCCTGCGAAGACCGTGCCCAGAATCAGCGTCGAAACCAGCTCGCCAAAGGCGATCACCGTGACGAACGACAGCGGATTGATGCCGCTGATGTAGGCCTTGCGATAGGGAATGTACTGCGTTCCCCATAACACTCCAGCGCCGAGCGCCGCCGCCACGCCCAGCAGGGCGTTGCCGGATGCGCCAGGAGTGCGCGTAGTCGTGGCCCAGGCCAGAACCGCCGCGCCCACCACCAGGGCCGCCGAGCCGCCAAACACCTGCGCCACGCCCTTCCAGCCCGCGCCGCGCAGTTCGTTGAAAAATAACCAGCCCCAGAACAAACCCACCAGGCAGTTCATGTTCCACAGCGGAAAGGCAATAGACAGGCCCACATTCCTGATGGCGTAGACGGTAAGCGTGTTGGCCACCACCCACAGCGCCCCGGCCAGCAGCGCCCACACAATCAGATGCGCGTTCTGGCGCAGGTCCTTTACCACAAAGCCCGCGCCCTTCAGCAGCACGGGGATGGTCCAGCGCGCCATGAAGACGCCCAGCACCATGCCCAGAGTCACGATGAACGGCGAGGCCTGTCCGGCGGCCAGCTTTACAGGCGCTTCGGCCGTGCCCAGCCATGCGCCCGCCGCCAGTCCGCAGACAACACCCACCAGATGGAGAGACCTGACCTGCTTTTCGGCGTCCGTCTTCAGCGCAACACTCACAGTTTCACCTCAGCACCAGCAGCAGGCAGACTCCGACCAGCAGTACGCAGACGGGCACCCACAGGTGCACATCGCTCAATATCGCGGCCCACATTGGGCGCTTCACGATCGATTGCTTCATTCGGTCATTTCCTCCGGAGGAACCCGCGGCAGCTAGTGCAGCCACATCTGCGGATTGCTGATGGAGATGGCGCTCAGGCCCTGTCCCAGCAGATCCTCTGCTTCCTTCATGGTCTGGATCAGACCGCCGCCGACAACCGGCAGATCCACCGAGATGGCGCGCACCCGCTCCAGCATTTTGGGCGCGGCCAGGGCAGGCAAAATTTCGAGCGCGTTGACCGAACTGTTCTTCAGTTGGTTGGTGATGGTGTCCATCGCCCCGCTGTCAAGCAGGAACGTGCGCTGGATGCCGTAGAGCCCGATGGAAAGCGCATGGCGCAGCGGATCGAGATGCGTGGAGATGATGCCGCGCGCCCCAGCCCGCTTCAGATAGTTCACGGCGAAGCGGTCGCGCGAGAAGCCGTTGAGCAGATCGAGATTCACGATCGGCGCTTTGCCCGCCGCCAGAATCTGCTGGATCATCGGCTCAATGTTTTCCGGGTCGCCGGTCAGCAGGTAGACGATGCTGCCGTGCGCGGCGATGGCCTGCGCCACCTGATCCGGCTTGCGCACGGCGGGGATAATCAGCGTCTGTTGGCACAAGACACGGAAGGGGGTGAGCTCTTCCTGCATGGTGTTTGCCTTCTCTCCGGCGCGCGCCGCGCCCTGCGGTAACCTGCCTGAACGGGCAGGGGACTCCAGGGGCACCGACGGCTTTCTTCCCTTGCGGTGGGGCTGCTGACAGCGATGACCCGCGCAAACAAGAGTTTAAACCATAAGCGCAGCAGGGCGTTGCTCTCGTCGGCCTGCAAAGAGCGGCAGGCGCGCCAGGGCAATCGCACTTGAAGAACAGAAGCAATGGCCTTTCAAAACAAGAATTTCCCAGATGTACGCCTCGTGCGCTCGCCGGGCGCTCCCGGACCGCGTCACTGAAGGCGATTCCGCGATCGTGTACACTAATCGGAAATCTTCCATCACATAGGCCTTCAGCTTGGAACCTCTTGAGAAACAGCATGCGTTGGCCCTGCTGAGCGGCGACGAGGCGGTTGCAATGGCCGCCAGCGACGCCGGGGTAAAACTCGGCACGGGATATCCCGGCACTCCCTCGACGGAGATACTGGAAACCTTTGAAACCCTGGGCGGGAAGGCGCAGTGGTCTCCCAACGAGAAGGTTGCGCTGGAGGTGGCCATCGGCGTATCCATGGCCGGCGCGCGCGCGCTGGTGACCATGAAGCACGTCGGCTTGAACGTGGCCGCTGATCCGCTCTTTACGGTTGCTTTGATCCGGCTCGACGGCGCGCTGGTGGTGGTATCAGCCGACGATCCGGGCATGGCCTCCAGCCAGAACGAGCAGGACAACCGGCGTTATGCGCTGGCCGCGGGCGTGGCCATGCTGGAGCCCTCCGACTCTCAGGAAGCCTACGAGTTCACTTTGCGGGCGATTGAAATCTCGGAACGCTGGCAGGTTCCTGTGCTGCTGCGCATGACCACGCGCGTTTGCCACTCGAAGACGCTGGTGCGCCGCGGCGCCAGAACCATTGCGCCGCCGCAAGCGCCGCACTTTGAGCACGACTTTCCCTCGCGCGTGATGATCCCTGCCTACGCCAAGCCCGCGCACCTGCGCCTGCGCAAGACGTTGGCCGCCATGGCCGCATGGAACGAGGCAGAAGGGCCGAACGAAGTGGTGCGTGGCTCGTCCAAGCTGGGCATCATCACTTCGGGCATCTCTTACCAGCACGTGCGCGAAGCCGCGCCGGACGCCAGCGTGCTGAAGTTGGGTATGACGTATCCGCTGCCGCTCGAACAGATGCGCGCCTTTGCCGCCAGTGTCGAGCGTTGCGTGGTCATCGAAGAAGGCGATCCGTATCTGGTGGAGGCGGCGCGCACGGCGGGCATCGCGGTGGAAGGCAAGCCAGAGAGCTTCCGCTTTGGCGAGCTGAACAGCAAGCGCGTGCGGCGCATTCTGGACGGCAACGAAACGCCGCAGCCGAAGCCGATCCCGGGCAAGCCCCCGGCATTGTGTCCGGGCTGCCCGCATCGCAGCGTCTACTCCGTGCTGAAGGATCTGGATTGCATTGTTGCTGGCGACATCGGCTGCTACTCGTTGGGCGTGCTGCCGCCGTTTGAGGCGATGGACACGCTGGTGTGCATGGGCGGCGCCATCGGTGTGGGGCTGGGTCTGCGCCACTCGCTGCCGCCGGAAGAGGCCTGCCGCGTGGTGAGCGTGCTGGGCGACAGCACCTTTGTCCACAGCGGCATTACCGGGCTGGTGGAGATGGTTTACAACCCGCCGTCCACAGGCCATGTGCTGCTGATTCTGGACAACGGAACCACCGCCATGACCGGCATGCAGGAGCATCCGGGCACGGGGCGGACGCTGGCTCACGCGAGCACCGGCAAGGTGATCTTCGAGGATCTGGCGCGGTCGCTGGGCGTGCGCAATGTGCACGTGATCGATCCCGCGCAGGATGCGGCGAAATTTGAGGAACTGATACGGAGTTGCCTGGCCAAGCCGGAGCTTTCCGTGGTGATTGCCCGCCGCAACTGCTTGCTGGCGGCGCGCGCCATCCGCGAGTTCGAGAGGTGCAATGAGCAGCAAACCGACTAACGTAGTGATCGCGGGACTGGGCGGGCAAGGCGTCCTGAAGGCCAGCGACATTCTGGCCGATGTGGCCTTCTCCTCTGGGCAGGACGTGAAGAAGAGCGAGTTGCACGGCATGAGCCAGCGCGGCGGTTCGGTGTCGAGCGATGTGCGCTTCGGCGAGCGCGTCTTCAGCCCCATGGTGCCGGAGGGCGAAGCGGATTTCCTCGTCGTTATCGCGCCGGACCAGATCGTCGTAAACCAGGCGGCGCTGGGCAAAGGCGGCGTTCTGATTGAGCCCTCGCAGATTGACGAGGCGAGCCTGCCCAACAAGAAGAGCGTGAACGTGGCTCTGCTGGGCGTATTGAGCCGCTATCTGCAATTTCCGGACGAGGCATGGATGGCCGCGCTCAAGCGCAACCTGCCGGAAAAACTCCATGAGGCAAACCTGCAGGCGTTTTCCATCGGGCAGGCGAGCGGGCAGGGGAAACAATGAGCACAGTTCTTGAAACCAGCGTGGCCGACTGTCATCCCGCCAGCGCACCGGACTACATGTCGATGGAGGAGCTGCACGATGTGCAGTTGATGCGCCTGCGGGCCGTGGTGCGGCGCGCCTTCCAGCACGTGGAACTGTTCCGCACGCGCATGGAAGAGCGCGGCCTGACGCCGGAAAAGATTCGCTCGCTCGACGACATCGTCCATCTTCCCTTCACCAAGAAGATCGATCTGCGCGACACCTATCCCTTCGGACTTTTTGCGAGCCCGATGAAGGATGTTGTTCGTCTGCACGCATCCAGCGGAACCACCGGCAAGCCCATCGTCGTGGCCTACACCAAGGAGGACGTGGACGTGTGGAGTTCGGTGCTTGTGCGCGCCTTCGCCGGCTGCGGACTGCATCGCGGCGACATTATTCAGGTGGCCTATGGCTACGGCCTCTTTACGGGCGGACTGGGCGCGCACTACGGCGCCGAAGCGCTGGGCGCGACCGTGGTTCCCACCTCCGGCGGCCATGCCGACCGGCAGATCATGCTGATGAAGGATTTTGGCGTGACGGCCATGTGCTGCACGCCCACTTACTTCCTGCATCTGATCGACCGCGCCGCCGAACTGGGCGTGGACATGAAGCATCTGCCGCTCCGCGCCGGTGTCTTCGGCGCAGAGCCGTGGACCGAATCCATGCGCCGGCACATTGAGAAGATGAGCAGCATTGAGGCCTTCGACATCTACGGGCTCTCCGAGATCATCGGACCCGGCGTGGGTTGCGAATGCCGCCGTCACGACGGCCTGCACATCTTCGAGGATCACTTCTATCCGGAGATTGTGGACCCTGAGACGGGCGAGGCGCTGCGCGATGGCGAGGAAGGCGAACTGGTGCTGACCACGCTGAGCAAGCAGGCCATGCCCATGATCCGCTACCGCACGCGCGACATCACAAGGATTCTGCCCGAGCCCTGTGCCTGCGGGCGCACCATTCGGCGCATCGACCGCATCGGCCGGCGCAGCGACGACATGCTGATTATCCGCGGCGTGAATGTGTTCCCGTCGCAGGTGGAGTCGGCGCTGCTGCAGACGGAAGGCACGCTGCCGAACTATCAGATAATTCTGACGCGCGAGCAGGGGCTGGACCAGATGGAAGTGCGGGTCGAGGTGACGCCGCTGATGTTCAACGATAAGATAGGAGCGCTGCAGGAGTTGCACCAGAAACTGCAGGGCGCGCTCGACCGCGTGCTGGGAATCCGCGTGCGGGTTTCGCTGGCCGAGGCGCACTCGCTCGAACGCAGCGAAGGCAAAGCCAAACGCGTTATCGACAGGCGGACATCGTGAAGATTCAACAGATTTCGCTCTTCGCAGAAAACAAGCCGGGCCACATCGCAGCGCCCATGCGCGTGCTGGCCGAGGCAGGCGTGGATATTCGCGCGCTCTACCTGGCCGACACGCAGCAGTACGGCATTTTGCGCATGATTGTTGCCGACTGGCAGAAGGCCGCGCGGTTGCTGGAGGAGAACGGATTCCTCGCCAAGGTCACGGAGGTGCTGGCCGTCGAAGTGGCCGACCGTCCCGGAGGCATGGCAGAGATTCTGGGCGCTCTGGACAGCGCGGGCATCAACATCGAATACATGTACGCATTCCCTTACGTGCGCAGCGCCGGAGCCATTCTCATCTTCCGCTTCGCCGATCCCGACGCGGCGATCGCGCACTTGCGGGAAGCAGGGTTGAACCTGCTGGCCAGCGACGAACTCTTGAACCTTTAGGATCTGAACCATGCCCGTTTCAAAGTCGATTGCCGCACAGCTTGAGCACGCTTCCTGGATTCGCCGCATGTTCGAGGAGGGCGTGCGGCTGAAGCGCGAGCGCGGCGCGGACGCCATCTTCGACTTCTCGCTGGGCAATCCCGATGTGGAACCGCCGGCTGCGGTGATTGAAGCGCTGCGGCGCGTGGTGGCCGGCAACCGTCCGGGCTCGCACGGCTATATGCCGAATTCCGGCTATGCGCAGGTGCGCGAAGTTGTGGCGCGCAAGCTGGAGCGGGAGACCGGTCTGGCTTTCACGGCGGAAGACGTCTTCATGACGGTCGGCTCGGCCGGCGCGTGCAACGTGATGCTGAAGTCGATCCTCGATCCCGGCGACGAAGTCATCGTGCTGATGCCCTTCTTCCCCGAGTATCAGTTCTATATCTCGAACCACAGCGGACGCATGGTTCCGGTCGAGACCGACGCGACGTTTCTGCCCGACGTGGAGCGGATCAAGGCGGCCATCACGCCGCGCACGCGCGCCATCCTGCTGAATACGCCCAACAACCCCACGGGCCGCGTGTATCCCCAGAGCGTACTGCGCGATTTGCAGGCGATGCTGGCCGCAGTCGGACAGCCGATTACGGTGCTGAGCGACGAACCTTACAGGGCCTTCGTCTACGATGGTCAGCGGCAGCCGGAAGTGGCGTCGTTCGTCGCCAACACGGCCATCTGCAACTCGTGGTCGAAGTCGCTGGGACTGCCGGGCGAGCGCATCGGCTATCTGGCGTTGTCGCCGCTGCTTGAGGACCGCGTAGCACTACGCGCCGCCTGCGCGTTTACCAATCGCACGCTGGGCTTTATCAACGCGCCGGCCATCTGGCAGTGGGTGATGATGGAGACCGCCGACGAGACGGTTGACGCCGCGCCCTACGAGCGCAAGCGCAATGTGCTGTGCGATGCCCTGGAAGAGATCGGCTACGAAGTTCGCCGGCCCGAGGGCTCGTTCTATATCTTCCTGAAGACGCCCATCGCAGACGACGTTGCCTTTACGCAGTTACTTGCGAAGGAAGGCGTGCTGGCCGTGCCCGGTACAGGCTTTGGGCGCTCCGGCTATATCCGCCTGTCGCTGACGATTCCGCTGGAGCGCATCGAGAAATCCATCGACGGCTTCCGGCGCGCGTTCGATTCGCTGCCACGGTAGCCATTCTGCCGCGCGCGCATCGGAACGCGGCAGAGGCTGGCCGGATCAATCTCGCATACGTTGTGCGCCTTGCGGGCATGTACGTATCATCGCTGCGCGGCGTCTTGCACGCAGCGGAAGCCTACTGCGCCTGAGCGGTCGTAGCTGGGAGCCATCAGCAGCAGCTTGCTGTGCAGGCCGTTGTCGTAGGCCTGGGGAAAGTACCAGACGGAACCCTGCGGCTGGTAGTGGCTGCCGCCGCGCAAGATGGCGGCTCTTGTATGCTCGTCGCTGTACTCATCGGTCCACTGCCAGACGTTCCCCACCATGTCCATCACCCCGAACGGGCTTGCGCCTTTCGGATGTGCGTCCACGTCGCTTGGCGGAAGCATCACGCGGCCCTTGTCCGGGACAGGCGCAGGGTTATCGCCAGGGCCGGCATCTCCGGCGCAGGACGGCGAACCGTCGTTGCGCGCAAACGACAACCAATCGCAGTTGCCCCAGGGGAATCGGCGCCGGTCGTTGCCTTGCGCGGCATACTGCCATTCCCACTCGTGCGGCAGACGCTTGCCTGCCCACTTTGCATAGGCGCGCGCGTCCTCAATGGAAACCCAGGTAACGGGCCGCTTGTCCCAACCCTGCGGATAGCTGCCATCTTTCCAGTCGCGCAGAAAGTTGCCGCTGTCGGCGGGCGCGTAGTGCGTGGCGTCGATGAAGGCTTTGAAATCCGCGTTGGTTACAGGGAATTTGTCCATGTAGAAGGGCGCAATCCGCATCGGCTTCTCGTGGAAGCGGCGCGGCGAGGTCTCCCACGGATACTGCACATCGACACCCGGATCGTTGCTGCCCTCGATCTCGGTGCCCTCTACCTTGAAGACGAACTGCCCGCCGGGTATCGCGATCATCCCCTTGGGCGCGGCGATCGCCGGTGCTGCCGGCGGAATTTCGACGATGGTCTGTAGCAGGACCGAAGGCTCATGCGCATAGGAGGCCAGCGGCTTTGCCGTCATCGCAGCCATGCGCGCCATCAAGGTCTTGATCTGCTGGTCCGGTTCCTTCGGAGTGGCCAGTATTGCTCCGTAGCCGTTGGCCTCCAGTTCGAAGCTCAGCACGGCCGTCTGGCCGTTTATCTCGGGCTTCAACTCGACTCCGTGATAGAGATCGAAATAGCGCATTCCGGGCACGAACGGGGCATCCAGTTGGGGCCCGTCGTCCGCATAGTTGTTGCGGTTGACGATGGTCCACACGGTCTCATTACCCAGCGGCCAGCGGCTGGCGTACACGCCAAAGTTGTGCGTCGGAGAAAGCGGCTCCCACTCCGGGCTGACGAGAAACGGCGCGACACCGCGCTCGATGGCGGCCACACGGCGGGTGGCTTCGGCATCGCGCGGGTTGATGCCATTCCAGATGCCCCAGATGTTCTCCCAACTCTCCCAGCCCACGCCGTTGAAGAACGCGAATTGCAGGTCGCTTGTCTTGTCCTGGTTCCAGCGGTCGCTGATGTTGACCATGTGGCGGGTTTCCAGCCACTTGAAGCGGTCGACCATGGGGATGAACGGATACCGGTACTGTCCCCATGTCAGCACGTTCCAGCTCAACGCTTCATCGCTGGGGCTATGCTCGGGCTCAAAAGCCAATGGATGAGCGATGGCCTCCGCCGCAAGGGAAAAGCCGAGGGGCACGCCGTCCTGTGTGTCGCCGTTGATGCCGTCGGCGTCGATTTCCTTCATCAGCCGTGCAATGGCCTGCGGCCAGGGCTCGGCGGGCTGTTGGGTTCCCTGGTCCCACATCATCATGGGGAAGAGTACACGCACGCCGCGGCGATGGAAGTCGGCCACCATCCGCCGTACGCCGTCAACGCCGCCGGGCATGGACTCGACCATCTGCAACTGGTTCCGGTCGTCGATGCCCATGTTCGGATACGTAGCCCAGATGAGTACGGCGTCGATGCCGCCGTAGCGTTTGTCGAGATCGTCGAGATAGCGGTCGACCGTGTAGCGATTGTCTTGCGGCGAGTAGAAATACCGATCGTGCACCATCATCTGCGGCTGCATGAAACTCGACTGCGTCCAGCGCAGGGCGGGCAGCTCATAGCGCGAGGGATCGTAGGCCATGCGGACGCGGCGCTCGGCGCGCCAGTGTTGCAGGTCGCTCAGCCAGCGGCCATGCGTACTGGACGTGCAGGGCGGAATCACTGCGCCGTTCCACGCGAAGTGCAGGTTCATGCATTCGGGAACGGGGATCTGCTGGTCAATGGCGGGATACTGCGTGGACTGCGCAGAAGCGGCGGCGGAGATTGCCAGCGACAAGATTGCGAAAACGATAGTGCGAAGCATACCGATCGAGATCTCCCTGTATCGATGGGCCCGGCCCTGAAAATGAAGTCTCCAAGGATACTACTCTTCTCTGCACATGGGTTCGCAATAACCGCCATTGGATTTCGCCGGGATTGAAGCACGCAACGCTGAGAGCACGGAGCAGGCGAGGCAGGGGCTATGGGAAAGGGTTTCCGTCGTGCCTCAATGCAGGTTGGGGTAAGTGCGATAGGCCTCAATCGTGGTGGAGATGGGCGTTCCTTTTACCCACGATGTCTTCAGCAGCAACTCGAAGTACGGGAGCGTCTTTACGTGCAGCATCTTCTGGAAGTTCGACAACTGATACTCGGACAGCAGGAAATCGCCGGCAGCCTGAGTGTTCTCCGGTCCTCCACCTTCCATCAGCAGAACATTTCCGTTGTGATCCGGATTGGGGAGATATGCCACGATGCTATAGCCATAGGTGCCGGAGCCGGAACCTATCCATGAGTAGGTTTTCTGCTCGCCTGCGGCGGGGGAGCGGTTCTCGATTTCACTCATGGAGCCGTAGCCGAAGATGAAATTCATCCGCCCTTCGAAGAGTCCGGCCCATGGATTTGAGATCCGGCTGCCGATCAGGATCACGTTGTGCTGCTTGATCAGATCGGGCATGAAGTCACGGGCGTTGTACACATGGATCGAATTCTTGACGGGGTCGAGGGCCATGAGGCGGAGCACCAACTTGTACTCGTCGGGGCTGCCGAGGTTCCAGTCCGAAATCTGATTCAGACTGGAAGCCATCTCGGCAGACTGGTCGCGAAACTTGTCGGAATAGCTGCGGCTTTGATAGTCGGCTAGGGAGATCTGCCTCTTGCTGAGGCTCTGCACCAGGGAAAACGATGCGTCGGAAACTACAATGTCGGTCCCTTGATCGGACCTGAGGAACCCCGACCAGAATGCTTCCACCGAGGGTTCGTACTTCCACGGGTACAGCAGCCGGTTGGTGGATTGAATCCGAGTCCACAGGCCAATGCATCCGGCAGCAAGAAGGACGATGGCCAGCCCGGCGCCGGCCAGTGCGGCGCGCATCCAGCGAATCCGAGCCTGCGCCCGCTGCAAATCCGGATCGATTTGCACGGCATCGGCAACGATATGGTGTTCGCGAGGTGCAGCTACCGTGTCCACGGAGGGCGTAACAGGCGTCTGGGAGGCGCCCGCATCTGCTGCTGAGTGGGGCGGAAGGTCCAAGTCCTGCCGCTGAGTCTCGGCGATGAAGACGGGGCGATACGATCCTGGATGGATCTCGATCTTGATGGTGCTGCCCGCTCCCTCGCCTGTGTAGTACTGGGCCAGCCTCTTTCTCAGGTCCGCAGCTCGTACGCGCACGATGGGATCGGCCCCGGTGTCGTAACCGATATCCCGATCGAAAACGTTTGCGCCGACGATACGCTCTTTCAGCATTTCGTCGTGGCCGGCCAATGTCTGATCTACCAGATATTGAAGCAGATGCTGCGACTGGCGGCTGGAGCGAAACGTGGTGCTTTGCAGAACTGCGGCTAATGCGGCCTGGATTTGATCGAGAGGAGGGGCCTCATGGACAGGCTCAAGGGGAGCACCTTGGTCGGCATCGGATGTTCCTGCCCGAGAATCCATGTCAAACCCTTCCGGAGATCGCTGCAGATGCGTAACCACTCTATCTCTTTCAAACTCAGTCTTGCAAGGCGGTATCGTTATCGCCTTAGGCGAGCTGCGTAACGGATAAGGCTGGTCCGTTACCGTTACACCGAACCGAATGGCACCTTGTGCGGCCTCTTCCAGGGGTGTCTTCTGGCTCCGCATTCGAAACGACCCTTCTGCTTCGCCTGAAATCTGGCGAGTGGAACAACTCATACCGATCTCAGTTGAGCGGGAACCAACTGCCCGAGTTCCGAGGGAGCCTGCGCTGCTGAGCAACGGCGATCTCTCCGCGGCCAAGCAAGTTCGAAGGCCGCAGTTCATGTCGTTGATTTAAAACACACGGACGATACACCGAACCATGAGAGGCACTACGGAGGAACATAGTATGAACTTGAACTTACTGGACAAGAGGCCCAGTCTCGCACACCAGATCGTTCTGCTGCTGGCGGTCTTGTTTTTTGCCGTTGGTTTGCAGGCGCAGTCCAATTCCGGATCCATCCAGGGCAGCGTTCGTGACCAATCCGGCGCGCTCCTTGCAAATGCAACGGTGACCATTACGGCGGTGGGGACCAACGAAGCACGTGTTCTCCACACCAACAAAGAGGGCGAGTATGCGGCGGAAGGGCTGCGCCCCGTGCTCTATCGCGTCTCGGTCTCCGACCCGGGCTTCAAGCCCGCTGTCATCGACAACGTCAAGGTGGACACTTCGAAGAGCATGACGGTGAACGCCACTCTCTCGGTTGGCGCGAACGTGCAGGAAGTTACGGTCAGCAGTAGCGCTTCGGAGTTGCAGACCGAGGACGGCACTGCCAGCTTCACTCTGGGACAGCGCTCCATCCAGGACATGCCCCTGAACGGCCGCAACACCCTCTCGCTGGCATTGACGCTGCCCGGCGCTTCGGGCAATGCCGGCTCGGAGTACGGCGGCATCTACAACAACCCGGCGATCCCCGGACGCGAATTGATCATCAACGGCGGACGCCCGGGCACGAGCCAGTTCGTTGCCGACGGTCAGAACGTGACCAGCGCCGGTCTGGCGCGCACCACAGTTTCGTTCACTCCCGATACGATTCAGGAATTCACGGTTCTTGAAGCCAACTTTTCCGCGCAATACAGCCAGGCGGGCGGCGCAATCATCCAGCAGACCACCCGCGGCGGCACCAACCAATTCCACGGCGATGCGTACGAGTTCTATCGCGCGCGCGGATTCCAGGCCATTCCATTCGACACCTGGTACTCGCCTGTGGTCGGAAACCCGACTCCGCCTTTGACCCGCCATCAGATGGGCATCGTCGGCGGCGGACCGGTCCTCATCCCGAAGGTGTATCACGGCCGCAACAAGACCTTCTTCTTCGCTTCGTACGAGCCGACGCGCGTCGATCAGGGTTATACCACGCCCACATTTGAGCGCGTTCCGACCGCGGAAGAGCGGCAGGGCAACTTCTGCGACAGCCTTGTGTACCACTCGAACGGCGTATCCACGCCCTATCCGACGCTGTACAACCACTTCGTCAAGAACACGGGATCGGCAGGCGGCCTGCTCTATGCGCCGAACCCGGGCTTCGCGGGTGGCGCGACCGGCGCGCTCAATCCGATGTACGCCTACGACTTTACCAACAGCCCCTTTGACCCGGCCGGTTCCGGTTGCGCCAATGGCCCCGGCCACAAACTGGCGGATGCAAGCGGCGCCAGCTACCTGAATTCCGCCTCGGCCAAGATCGTCAACTTCTACGAACAACCGAATATTCCGCAGGTAACGTCGGGCGGCTATGCCGGCGCCAACTACGAGTATTTCAACCGCGCCAAGGAAGTTGACAATCGCTATTCCATCCGCATCGATCAGGTGCTGCCGAAGGGCAATACCGCTTTCGTCCGCGCCAGCATCGAGCCGGTCTTTACCAACAGGTTTGGCCGCGACGAGGTCATGGATCCAATGACCTCCGACTCGTCGAAAGCGAAGCAGATCATCTTCAGCGAGACCGCTGTCATCCGGCAAAAGATCGTCAACAACGTCTTGATCGGTTATAACGGCGGCGATTTTGCACGCAACTTCCCATCGAACTACGAAAACACGGACGGGACATCGCCCATCCTCGGCAGCGGCGGCACACCCAATCCGCTGGGCGTCGGCATTGCCAACTTCTTCAACGGGGCCAAGCCGACCGGCGAGTCCATCGGCTTCGGCGTGCTGGGCATGAGCGGCATCCAGAACGTCTCCCGCGACCACGAACATACCTACTCGATCAGCGACGACATCAGTTGGTCGATCGGCCGCCACTTCCTTCATGCCGGTGTGCTGACCAGCCAGCAGCAGGCCAATGAAGCAGGCGAGGGAGCAGGCTACCTGGCCGGCGGCAAGTGGGGATTCGCCAACTCCGCCAACAACAAGACCAACTGCTACTCGGGCAACATCACGATTACCGCGCCCCTGCTGAACGGCTCCAAATGCTCGAGTGACAGTACGACGGGCGATACGTTCGCAGCCTTCCTTGAGGGAGTTCCGCAGAACCTTACCTTCCAGGACAATCTGTCGCCGACCTACTACTACCGCTGGTGGAACTTTGGAAGTTATGTGCAGGACGACTTCAAGATTCGTCCAAACGTGACTCTCAACCTTGGACTGCGCCACCAGTATCAGTCGCCGCGGTGGGAGAAATACAATCGCCAGGGACAACTGGACTTGACGACTTTTGTCACCAGCTATCAGGGACTGCCTGCGCCGGTCTTCGACTTCTCCGGCTACAACGGCCGATCGAAATACCTTGACCCGCCGCAGCATTTCGATTTTGAACCGCGCTTTGGTTTCTCCTGGGCGCTCGATCATGCGCCGTTGGGGCACAGCATGGTGATTCGCGGCGGCTACGGCATTACGCATGTTACTCTGACGGGCCGCAACAGAACCCCGTTCCCAAACCTTGCCGAAGGTAACTACTCCGGCTTCCGCGCCTACAACCCCGTCAGCGGAAACGACGGAAGTTATAACTACACCAACGTCCCCGGATGCGGATGGGCGACCTGCCAGGATAACTTCCCGGGCCAGTTCGTCTACAACAACGTCTCCTGGCTTCCGGACCCGAATCTATACACGATTCCGTCCAGCGGCGTACTGACGGCGGCTCCGGTCAGCAACCTGGCCTACGGCCTGCAGTACAACTACGATGCCCGGTATGCGGACACCGGCGATATCTTCGCCAAGGACTTCAAGACGCCGTACATGCAGAACTTCAGCTTCCAGGTACAGACACAACTGGACAAGGCAACAACTCTCACGATCGGTTGGCAGGGCGCCAAGGGAACAAAGCTGTTTTCCACGCCGATGGACATCAACAACAACCCAGTAACCATGAAGACGCTGTATCCGGGATACACGGGTAAGGCCGGCTCCAACGGCGCTTCCGGCATGATCGTCCAGGAAGATGCGACCCACTCCGGTTCCATCTATCACGCGATGATCGTGAATCTCGAACATCGCCTCAACAATGGCCTGCAGTTCAATGTCAACTACACGTGGAGCAAGTCGCTCGACGATTCCTCGGGCGGCATTGAGAACGACTGGTCCGGAGTGGGCGGCCAGGATTCCAGCTCGCAGACCATTCAGGGCAACTCTCCGCAGATGTCGTACGGAAGCACGAACGAGCGGTCCGTGTCGACGTTCGATACGCCGCAGGTCTTCAATGCCACGGCCTTCTACGAACTGCCCTTCGGGCACGGCAAGAAACTGCTCAACAACAACCGTATGCTGGACTATGTCGTGGGTGGATGGCAGATCTCCGGTCTCGCCCATGTGACAACCGGCCAGCCGACCTACCTGACGCTCGGCGACGAAGACAGGCTGGACGACTTTGTCGGTGGCGGCTCCAACTACAACCCGCGCCCGAACATCGTCGCCGGTGTGCCGCTGAAGAACCCCGATTGGTCGCCCAGCGTTGCCAACACGGTGCCCTACCTGAACCCGCGGGCATTTACATTCCAGGGGCCTGCGCAGTTCGGCAACGCGCCGCGCATGATCTCCGGGCTTCGTATGCCGTCTGCCAAGCAGATCGACGGCAGCGCCTTCAAGAGCTTCTATCCGTTCGAAAACAAGGCGCGCTTTATCGAACTGAGGGCTGAGGTTTTCAACCTCTTCAACTGGAGGAGCTTCGGCATCAACGGGGTCTCCACCAACCTCACCAACGGCATCAACCAGAACGCTGTTGGCTCGCCCAACCGCTACACCAACCTGACGCCTTCGGTTTGGGACAGCTTCCTGAAGGGGAACTGCACTCCTTCATCGAGCGTGCCGCCTGCAAGCGGGACGGTGGATTCCGCCGCTACCGTTTGCAGCAACTTGAAGGCGATCTACAACTCGAACTTCTACATCCTTGGGCAGCAGTCCCAGAACACCATCACCCCAAGGATTCTGCAGGTCGCCGCGAAGATTTACTTCTAGCGCGGGAGTGATCTATCCGGCAAGAAAAGAGTGACATTGCTTTCCCACCCTTTCCCGCAAAAGACGCGGGAAAGGATGGGGCACGGCGACAGTATTAATTGATCCGGCCCTCGCATAGAAGCACCGTGCCCCACTCATTTCGCATGTTTCATCGCGAAATGAGTGGGAAAGCAGGACAGTATTTAAGGGCCGGATCAATCGCGCTGAAAGGCGCACTTCCGCTGTGGAAGTATGCAACCTAACCGGTCATCCGGGGCCTATCGCAGGGCCCCGGATTGTCCACGTAAGCAGTCTGACGCTTATTATTTCAGGCAGTCGGGGCGTTCGTTGCGCTCCGAATGCCAGCAGACCAACTGGTATTCCTCCGTGTTCGCTTGCGTTCAACGCGACCGTTGCACGCATTCTTGTTCTCCTCGACCACTCTGAAGCCGCACCAACGGGAGCATATGAGTTCCAAGAAAAATATCCTTCATCCCAGCACTTCGAAGACGCACAGCAGGGTCTTGCACAACAACGCCGGAGCACGGCTTTGTGACGTTCATCGTTCGACCTCTTGCGGCTTCCTGACCTTGTTTCTCTCCGCTGTAGCGTTTCTTGCATGTGGCGTACAAATCCCGCTCCTGGCGCAGGCGAACAGCGCCGCGCCCGCAGCGCTAGAACTGCCGCAGATCGATCCGGCGCTTGCAGCCGAGCGCTTCGACCCGGCGACGATGGCCGGCACTCCCGGGTATTTCAGAGTGGGGCGCTCGACCACGGGCCACTGGTGGTTCCAGGATCCCGAGGGCCAGCCATTCTTCTATCGCGGCGTCACATCGGTAAGCCGAGGAGACGATCTCGACCATCCCGCACCCTATACAAAGCGCGTCCTCGAACTCTACGGGCGCAGCCCGGAAGGCTTCAGGAAAATCACCTTCGAGCGGCTGCGCAGTTGGGGCTTCAACGCCCTGGGCGCATGGAGCAACGAGGAACTGTGGAACCAGGGTATGCCCTTCACGGTGATCCTGAATTTTGCGCAGTCGGGTCCGCAGATCGAGGGGACTTATCTCCCCGATGTCTTCGACCCTGCGTGGGAGAAGGGGATCGACGCTAGAGCCAGGAAAGTGGCCGCTCCCCAACGCACAAGCAAACAGCTGATCGGCTACTTCACCGACAACGAACTCGGATGGGAGCAGATGCCCCAGGGCGGGCTGCAACTGGCCAGCGATGCACTCGATCCCAAGCATAGTCCAACATTGCTGCAGTTGTGCCTCAGCCAGCAGCCGGGCAAAGCGGCGTATGAAGCAGCATGGAGCTTTGTGCTCGCACGGCATGGAAACTCGCTACAAAAACTCGCAGCGGCGTGGAATGTCCCGCTGGAAGACAAGGCAACCGTCGCGCAGTGGACGAGGAAGCAGACTGCCATACGGTCGCAGGAATACTTGAAAGACGACGCGCAGTTCTCCGGCGACTTTGCGCGCAGATACTTCGAACTCACCGCAAAGGCGATACGGAAATACGATCCCAATCACCTGATTCTCGGTTGCCGCTTCGGTGGGCCTCCGGGAGATGCGGTACTGGCCCAGGTAAAGAGGCCATGGGTCGATGTCGTCTCCGCCAATAACTACCGGTACGAGATGCAGGCGCGCATGAACATCTACTATCGCGCAACGGGATTGCCGGTAATGAATACCGAATTCAGTTGGGGACATGCTGGCTTCTCGGAGCGTCCGCTGCCGAATGAAAACCCGATGGGCGCAACAGCAGTCGAGCGCATGGTTGCGAATGGGGAGACGGCGCTTGAAGACAGTTTTCGTCTATCCGGACTGGTGGGGTGGACATGGTATCGCTGGGTGGACAAGGTAGATTTTGTTCCTCCCATCACGTATGGCCTTGTGACGATCGGCAACGATCCGAACAGCATCACCACGGATCTGGCCACGCGCATCAATCGATGTGCGGAACGGATCGCAGTAACGGGAGCGTGCGGCGCACGAGTGAAGGAACTCGCCGTTGCTCCCTTGAATAACCGTACTTCCGAAGGCGCTCCCGCGGCCCAGGGCGGTGCGCCCGCTTTGCCGGATGCGCGACCCGACCCAGAGGGATTCCAGCAGCGTCGTGAATTGATGCTGCAGACTCTTGCCGGCGAAGATTCAACCTACTTTGAAAAGATCAAGCGGGTGCCGGACCCGAACAAGTACGCTCTGCCCACCGTGCTGGCCAAGATGGAAGAAAAGACCGACCAGCAAGGAGCGAATGCATACCTGGCCCGGCACACCGACGAACTGTACAACTTTAGCGTTGTTGGTCTGACTCGGCTGCTGGGAATGTATGGAAATCGGATCCCCGCCGAGACGCGCGGCAAGATCGAAAAGAGCATTTCGTCCACGGCTACCTGGACGGCGGATGGAACAGAGAATCACAAGCTGATGTGGCTGACCTCGGGTGAAGCCTTGGCCAGCCAGTTGCCGGAACTTAGCTTCTGGGGCGGCGCTGCGGAATGGCGGCGCAAACAACTGCTGGAGCCGATTCGCCTTTATGTAAAGCGCCTGTACGAGGTGGGAGAAGGGGAGTGGGATTCTTCCACCTATGTTCCCTTCGGGATACAGTCGTTCGTCAACCTCTACGACTTCAGCACGGACCCGCACGCGCGCGCGGTGGCGGCGGCAGCGCTGGACTGGTACTCCACCGCGCTGGCTCTGAAGTATTTCCATGGCACGCTGGCCGGCGCGGAAGAACGCGGCTTCGACGATGGCACGTTTCATACCGACGCAGCGTTGGCCGGCTGGCTCTGGTGGGGAGACAGCACACGGCCTGCGACCGCAGAGGACTTTACCGGACCGCGCGCCATCAATGGGCGCTATTCGATCTACGCAGCCCTGAGCGGCTATCGTCCGCATCCGGCGCTCGATGAACTGGTGCGGAAGACGAGTCCGCTTGCAGGCCACGAGACCAAGCCCAACTACGGCATGGAGCGGGCGGCGCAGAATTACGGCACCTTTGTGAGCACGAAGAACTATTTTCTCGGCTCGATGGAGATTGGAGCGCGCGGCCTGACACCGTGGGAAAACCAGATTTGCCCGTGGAAGCTGGTGGCGCGTGGGGCCGCAGAAAACTACTCGTTCACCAGCCTGAATCCGCTCCTCGATCTCAATGAGGGAAGGTCGCCCTACGACCAGGTGGCGCAATACAAGAGCACGCTGATTCAGATGACCTCTGTGCCCGCCGATGCGGAGGGAGCCATCGAGAGGCTGCGCGATGAAGTGACGCACCGCCCCAGCGGAGACGACCGCTTTGAGGGGCGCGTGGTGCGCGAGGCAAGGTTCCGCCTCCCTGCTAGCCTCGACGCCGTGCAAGATCATGGATGGTTCTTCATCGAAGCCGGACAGACCTGGGTTGCTGTGCATCCGCTGCTGCCGGGTGCAACGCTGGAAGCGGTTGCCGGAAAGAGCGCAGAGAAATACATCGTGTCCAAGGGCTCGACGACGGGCTTTGTGGTTCAGGTTGCGGATCGGGATAGCTATCCGACGATGCAGGCATTTCGCGAAGCTGTAATTCGAATCGCCACGCCAGAGCTGAGCGATATTGCCAAAGGCCATCTTCAGGTGAACGCTCTCGATGGCGCGAAACTGGACTTCACCTTCAACCGAAGCGGCACATGGCCAGCGCTGCTTGTGAATGGCGAAGCGCAGAAGCCGAACCTGTCAAAGGTCTACGACACGCCGTCGGTACAGCAGGAGGGAGGGAGATTGACTGTGCGCAACTCCTCCGGCGCCGGATTCCAATGGGACTTCACAGGCGATTGGCCGTATTACACCGAATTGCAAGGAGCGGGAGCACATGCGAAATAACTTCTGCAATATTCGTAATGTAATTTGCTGTGCTGCCGCTGGAGCTTTGCTGGCAGGAGTCTCCGGAATTGCGCAACAGGCCACGCAATCCGCGAACCCTTTCAGAGACGATCTCTACCAAGCCCGGCATACTTCCGCGATGCAGGAACGCATCCGCCGCGTTGAGCCGTTTCCTGTCTGCGTGGTGTACTGGCAACCGGCGTCCACAACCTCGCTCGATCAGGTGCGCGCGGAGTTCCAGCAGATCCATGGCGCAGGTTTCCACTGTCTGAAAACTTTGCAACTGATCGGCAACTTGCCGCAGCAGAAAATATTCGAGGCCGCGCTGGACGCGGGCCTGACGCCGTGGTGGTACGGCGAAGCGGGTTGGGAGGATGTGACGCCCGAACTGCTGGAGCGACTGCATCTTCCTCGCTCCATGACGCTCCGCGAGGCGCTTGTAAATCCGGCGATGATCGCGTACCAGACGCAGCGCTATCGCGACAAGATCGAGCATCCCATAACCGTTCCACCGCCGCCGTATCCCGATCACGGATTTCGGCGCGGGCAGGGCGGATACCAGCTCAAGCCCGCATGGATTCCGCTCTTTGCGCAGTGGCTGGAAAAGCAATACGGCACGCTTCCTGCCCTCGAACAGGCATGGAACTTCGCGGCCAATCGCGATGATGTGCACCCCGCGACCTTTCGCGATGCGGCGATTCTCGCCGGAGGCGACGGGAACCCGAATGTCCCGCTTGCCATGGCGTGGGATTTCAGGCGCTACCGGGACATCCTCAGGTTCGAGGCCGAGCAGCGAGCCCTGGACCTGAAGCAGTCGCAGGCCTGGTTCCACCAATACGATCCACTCACGCCCCAGCGCGAAGGCGGGGAACTTGCGATGTTCCAGAACTTCGCAGGCATCGGCACGGATCAGGAATTGGTCGCAGATGTCATGGCGGAGGGGGGCAGCTTCTACCCCTCGATTCACCCAGCGCACCACTTCGAGGCCTTCGGAGGAGAGGTTGCACTGCCCGTATATCTGGAGTCGCAACTGACCGTCGATCTCTCTAAGGGAATGTGGACGGGCGCATGGGAATCGACGGGTATGCCCAGCGTGTACAGCGGCACTTACGGCTATGCGGCCACGCCGGGATTTATCAGCCAGATGATGCTGAGTTATATCGCGGCCGGCATGCGCGGGATTGGAATCTGGGCCTGGAACATGCGAGATGCCGGATGGGAGAGCGGCGAATATTCGCTCGTGGACCGGCAAGGAAATCTGACCTCGTGGGGCAAGCGCGCCGGTCAAATCGCGAAGGCTGTGGACAAGTACCGCTTTGAACTGTGGGATGCGCGCAACGAGCCCGCGGTGGGGATCCTGTACAACTGGGAGAACATGGCGACGGCAGCGCGCCTCTCTGTTGGCGCGTATCCGGTGGCACGTGGCAAGGACTTCAGTACGGAACCGACGCGCGCGCTGGCAGGTGCAGCGGAGGCCTTCCAGCAGGCCAACATTCCGTTTGAATTTGTCACCGAGGCAGACCTGAAGGCCGGCCTGGCAGCTCGCTACAAGGCGATCTATCTGCCGCATGAAGTTACGTTGTCAAAGGATCTGTTTCCCATCCTGCTGAAGTATGTCGAGCAGGGTGGACGGGTAGTGGCCGATGCGCCCGCGCCGTGGTGGGATGAGTACGGCCGTGTGCAGGATACGGGCCCGGGGAGTCCATTCGAGTCGATCTTCGGAGTCACCGTCAACATCTTTCAGGGTGGCCGCAATGTGCGCCGCAGCGTGGACGGCAAAGAGATCGACGGAACCTGCGCAGACCTCACGCTGACCAGCGCGGTCAAGACCGCATCGTTCGACACCGGGGAAGCGGCGATCACCGAAGTACGGCGTGGACGCGGATCGGCGGCCTATATCGCCTTCGAGGCATCGTTGCTTGGCGACGCAGCGGCAAAGGATAAAGCGCTCGCCGGATGGGCGCGAAGCCTGATGGTGCGCACAACGATGCAGAGTCCTCAACCGTGGACCGAGAGCGGGGCGACTGCGTACCGCAGAGTTGCGCCTCATGCGCATCACTACTTCCTGATCAACAACGGACCTGCCACCGATGCGGTGATCAAGGCAGAGAAGTCTTACTCGCGTGTGATGGACGCCGTGACGGGAGAAGACTTGGGAAGCGGCGCAGCGGTCCACGTCAAGCTCGACGCAGATTCCGCACGATGGGTCAGGGCGGAGTTTCCATAAACACTCCGCGAAGCTCTGTATTGTTTCTCTTAAGAATGATCTCTAACTCAACCTGAGGCAGGTTGATCAACATAACCCAAACGGATGCCATACCAGCGCGTTTGGATCGACACGAGAAGTTGGGTGGCTGAGAGACGCAATGAATCTGCGCAGAACGAGAATACTGTTGGCTTTAGTGGGGTTGACAATCGCGGCTGTAGCCTCGGGCAGCGCCGAGAGTCCGTTGCGGGTGAAGACGGACCATGGCGTGGTGGCGGGGATATTGGAACCAGATGCCAAGGTCATCGCATTTGAGGGAATCCCATATGCCGCGCCACCCACCGGAGATCTGCGCTGGAAGCCGCCACAAGCTGCTGCCAAGTGGCCGGGAGTGCGCTCCGCCGCCAGCTTCGGAGCGCATTGCCCGCAGTTTGAGAACAACATCGACGTGGTCTTTCGCGATCCCGGCGCAAGTGAGGACTGCCTTACGCTCAACGTGTGGACGCCTGCGAATGCTCGCGGGAAGAAGCTTCCCGTCATGGTCTGGATCCACGGCGGCGGCTTTGTCTATGGAGGGTCTTCGGAACCTCGCCAAGACGGAAGATATCTGGCAGAGCGCCAGGTTGTCGTCGTGTCGATGAATTACAGGCTGGGCATCCTCGGCTTCATGGCTCACCCTGAACTCACTGCGGAATCGCCGGAGCACGCCTCGGGAAACTATGGGCTGATGGACATTGCCGCGGCGCTGGAATGGGTAAAACGGAACATTGAGTGCTTCGGTGGCGACAGCGAAAACGTAACTCTCTTTGGCGAGTCGGCCGGCTCCTTTGCCGTGAGCGTCCTGATGGCCTCACCGCATTCGAATTGGCTGTTTGCAAAGGCCATTGGCCAAAGCGGCGGAGCCTTCTTCAGCCCCGGTCTGGTTGTGCAATCCCGCTCGGAGCGCGAAGAGCGAGACAGCAATTTCGTGAAGGCAACGCTGGGTACGTCCCGGCTCTCAGAGTTGCGTGAAGTCCCCGTCGAGACGCTGATCAAGAAGGTGAGCGAAAGTTCGACCCCGTTTGTCTTCGGCCCCGATATCGACGGGGAATTCCTCAAGGATGCGGTTCCCAACGTGTATGCAGCGGGCAGGCAAGCGCACATCCCGCTTCTTGCCGGCTGGACAGCGGATGAGGGGCGGAACCAGGTGATCGATGCAGGAGCGAGCATCACCGCATCCAGCTTTGCCGCGCAGGCTCAGCGCGACTTTGGAGCCCGCGCTCCTGAGTTTCTGTCCCTCTATCCAGCGGCCACGAGCGAGGAATTGCAGAACTCCGCATCCGACTACGCGGGCGATCACTCCATCGCGTATTCCACATGGAGATGGCTGGAGGCGCAGGTGAAGACGGGACGGTCTCCGGTCTATCGCTACCTGTTCGAACTTGGCTCCCCGGGCGACGACCGTCATGCGGCCAACCTAGGCGCCTTCCACACCGACGATATCGAGTATGTATTCGGAACGCTCGATGCACGGCCTCATACCAGGTGGCGTCCGGAAGACCGCGAGTTATCCGGCCGCATGATGAGCTATTGGACGAACTTTGCCCGTACCGGCGATCCCAACGGTACGGCGCTGCCTGCATGGCCTCCGTACCTTGAAAGCACCGGGTGGCAGGTGATGCATTTCAATGCAACGCAGAGCGCAACTCCCGACATGCGCCGTGGCAGGTATCTTTTCCTGGATCAAGCGTGGGACAAGAGCCGCACAAGCGTCAGGTAGGAACCATTCGATCTTCCGCAAGCTGCTCTGCGGACGGCGGAAGGACTGGTTCGGGTTGGTTCCGCGCGCCGTTCCGGCTTACGCTATCGCCATGTCGTGTTGCAGCCATGGAGCAGATGGTCTCCCGGGTGCGGAATTCGGGATTGCCAAGCTTGCACAGAATCGATCAACTGTTCTTGCAGAAGTACGGGGTGCGTTCGCGAGGTGGATGAATGCTGAATGCGGGTGAGGCAAGAAGGTGCATGGCAGTATGCCTGGCAGCGGTAATCCTTGGCGCGAGTGGCCTCCGGCATGTTGGCGCGCAGACAGCGTTGTCCTACAGAACCCTCGCCGCATCGGAGAGCCGGCTGCCGGTATCGCGCGACTACAGGCTTCTGCAGCGGCGTCTGGCGCAAGGGTGGAATACGTGGGACGTGAATAGCGTGACTACGCATGTGCGCCTGCCGGAAGGCCTTTCCATTCAGATAGGTCTTCAGCACAATGCGGGGCGGTCGGGCGATGCCTTCCTGTCCCATGCGCTGATCGGGAGAATCACGCCGGATGCGGAGTTGGTTACTCCGGGGCCGCATTCGTGGAACGGAAGCTATACAGATATTCGGGTCTCCTGGAAGGGGCATAGCTGGCGCGTGCAAAGCGCAAGGATCGGTGAGGACCTTGTGCTGCTTGCTCTTCCGCTTCCAGCGCAACCGATTTCGGCCCTCCCTCCAACCATCGTGTTCTCGGTCAACTTCCTGTGGAACCGGCAGGGCACAACGATCCGGCGCTCCAGTTACATCGATGCGCGATGGGCCGCCGGTAGCACACGTGTCTATTGCACCTGTGCAGAGCCCGGCAGTAGACGCAATGGCACGGAGCCGGAATCCGCCAGCGATGAGAATGTCAGCCTTCCCATCGGCGGACCCTACTTTGCGGCAGACTTCACTCTGCCGGTGGGAATCAGCACGGGCAAGCGGCGCAATCTTGCGGCCATCCAGGCTATCGTTGCACAGCAAAGGGAGGCCTACGAGAGATCGATCCGGGAGGCTGGCAAGGCCGGGCCAACTGTGGATGCGATTCAAACAAGTCTGGGCTGGAACACGATCTACGATCCGGAGGGAAAGCGCGTCATCACTCCGGTCAGCAGAGTGTGGAGCATCGACCGCGGTGGATTTGTGTTGTTTGACTGGGACAGTTTCTTCGCATCTACGATGGCGGCTATTGGCGACCGCGGCCTGGCCTACGCCAACGCGATGGAAACCTTGCGCGGGGCGACTCCCCGGGGGTTCGTGCCGAACTATTCGCGTCCCGGCGGATGGAAGACCTTCGATCGCTCAGAGCCGCCTGTCGGCGCCATCACGGTGCTTGCGCTGTATCGGCAATATGGCGACCGTTGGTTTCTCGAAGATACATTTCAGCCGCTCCTCAAGTGGAACGAATGGTGGGCGAAGAGCCGCGACATCCAGGGCTACCTGACGTGGGGTAGCGACGCCGATACCAATCCCTCGAATCCGGACGACGTGAATCGCGGCACACGTGTGGGCGCCATTCTGGAGTCGGGACTGGACAACAGCCCGATGTATGACGATGCAACATTTAACCCGGCCACGCATCGGATGGACTTTGCAGACGTGGGACTGATGAGCCTGTACATCGCCGATTGCGACGCTCTGGCAACAATCGCCGATACATTGGGCAAGCCGGCGCAGGCGGCTGAATTGTGCGCACGCAGTCTCCGTTACAAGAACAAACTACAGTCGATGTGGGACGAGCAGACGGGCATGTTTCTGAACCGGGACCTGCGGAGGAACAAACCGGTGGGGCGGCTGTCGCCTACGAACTTCTATCCTTTGCTTGCCCGCGCGGCAACACCGAAGCAGGCGGAACGCATGGTCCGCGAGCATCTCGTGAACCCGAAAGAATTCTGGGGAGAGTGGGTTCTGCCTACGATCGCCAGGGACGATCCGGCCTTTGCGGATCAGGACTATTGGCGAGGCCGCATCTGGGGACCAACGAATTATCTTGTCTATCTTGGGCTGCGCAACTATGGCTTTGCCGCCGTCCGCAAGGAGTTTGCGGCCAAGTCGAACGATCTGTTCCTCAAGGAGTGGCGAGCCAATGGGCATGTTCATGAAAACTACAATGCCATCACTGGCGCGGGAGACGACGGGCCGCGTAGCGATCCCTTCTACCATTGGGGCGCGTTGCTTGGCTATATTGATGATCTGGAGCAGAATGGTGGAACTGCCTCTGTAAGCGCCGGGAATTGATCGCAGGAGCAGGGCCCGCTTCGATATCCATGGAGAGAAGGAAGAATCCGATGCAGATTCGTGTGGTTTTGAGATATGGCCTTGTGTTGCTTACGCTCGTCCAGGGCCTTGCTGCTCGCGCCCAAGGCGCTTTGTCCCCGTACGACGCAGTCGATCCGATGATTGGGACCTCCGGAGGGGGCAACACCTTTCCCGGCGCATCGCTCCCGTTCGGCATGTTGCAGTGGAGTCCCGACACCAACAAGGATGCGTGGTATTCCTACACGGACAAGAAGATTCTCGGCTTTAGCTTGACCCACATCAGCGGTGCGGGCTGCGGGCTCTATGGCGACTTTGCCGTACTGCCCACCCTCGACGCATTGACGGCAAGTCCGGGCACCGATTTCGAGCCTTACGCGGCTGCGTTCGACCACGGCAGGGAAGAGGCGCATCCGGGCTACTACGCCGTTACGCTGGCCAACGGCGTTCGCGTTGAGATGACGGTAACCAATCGCGCCGGGATCGCCCGATTCATCTTCCCGGACGGCGTTTCGTCGCGCATTCTGGTGAACGCGGGCTCAAGCGCAAATATCAAATCGAGCGTAGGTGCTTCATCTGCTGGCGACGTTGCAGATGGCAGTCAAATCGAACTGAGGAACTCCGACGCCTTTGCGGGTGCAGCCAAAGCTGGAAGGTTTTGCGGAAGCGATTCGCACTATAGAATCTTTGCCGTTGGACGCTTTAACAAGCCATACAAAAGCTCGGCGGTGTGGCAGGACGCTTCGATCGAAGGCAGCATGAAGTCGGCGAAGGGCAAGCACACCGGCGCATGGCTCGACTTCGGCCAGGTGCACGAAGTCGTGCTCAAGGTAGGCATCTCTTTTATCAGCGAGGCGGGCGCGCGCAATAACCTTGACAAGGAGATCCCGGGATGGGACTTCGCGGCCGTCCACACCCATGCGCGCGCGGCGTGGAGCAGTCTTTTGGATCGGGTAGCGGCGGAGGGTGGCACTCCGGAGCAACGGAAGATCTTCTATACGGGCCTCTATCACTCCTTCCTATCGCCGAATCTCTTCAGCGACGCCAACGGGGAATATCTCGGGTTTGACAATGAAGTGCACAGCCTCGCCGCTTCCAGGCAAAAGGCGCAGTACGCAAACTTCTCCGACTGGGACACCTATCGCAACACGGTGCAACTGCAGTCTCTCATCGAGCCGGAGCGCGAAGGCGACATGATGCAGTCGCTGGTCAACGACGCAGCGCAGAGCGGGTGGCTGCCGCGCTGGCCCGTGGCCAACGATGTGACGTATGTGATGGACGACGATGCGCCTTCCATTCTGCTTGCAAGCGCGCACGCGTTCGGCGCGCGCAACTTCGATGTGGAAACCGCGCTGAAGTATATGGTGAAGGCCGGGACCGTCGAAGGACTCGGTCCCCATGGCAAGGCCGAGCGGCCCTTTTTTGGCGACTACGTCAAACTTGGTTACGTGCCCACCGAGAAGAACGACATTGCCGCCTCGCTCACGCTTGAATACGTCAATGCGGATTTCGCCGTGGCGCAGCTTGCCCGGAGCGCCGGCCACACTGCCGAGTACAAGGCTTTTCTGAAGCGTTCGGAGAATTGGAAGAATCTGGTGGACCCGGAGACCGGCTGGATTCGCCCGCGCCTGAGCGACGGCAGTTGGATACCGGGTTTCGATGCCGACCGCTCGCTGCCCAAGACGAAGATCAGCTGGGACAAGCTCGATCAGGAAGGCTTCGAAGAGGGCAACAGCTACCAGTACACGTTCATGGTTCCCTTCGACTATCCCCGCTTGTTCGCCGCAATCGGCGGAGAAGATAAAGTGATTCCCCGCCTCGACAAAATGTTCTTGAAGCTCCGTTGCTGGGGTGAGCCCTGCTTCAACATTGAGAATGAGCCCGACTTCGTGGTTCCGTACGCGTATGTGTTTGCGGGCCAGCCCTGGAAGACGCAGGAAGTGGTTACGCGGATTGCAAAGGAAGTATTCAAGAGCACTCCCGATGGCATCCCCGGCAACGACGACCTGGGAGCGACCTCCGGCGTCTATGTGTGGAACGCGCTCGGGTTCTATCCGGCGGTGCCCGGCGTAGGCGGCCTGGTGCTGGGTACGCCCATGTTCGATAAGGTCACGCTCGAACTGGCGGCGGGAAGAAAGCTGGTCATTAGCCGCAAAGGCGCGGGCATCTACGTCCAACAGGTCTTGCTGGATGGCGCGCCGTATGCAAGTTCGTGGCTGCCGCTGGAGAGAATACATGCGGGAACGACGCAGCTTGTCTTTGTCACCGATTCGCAGCCGAACAAAGTGCGCGGCACAGCGATCGCCGACCGCCCGCCGTCGTTCCGCTGATGCAGTTGTCGGGCGGCTCCGTTCGCTCGGAGTGACTGCCCTGGCCTGATGCGGAGGGTCAGGGCTGGATAGATACGGCGGCATCCGCATTTGGAGTTTTCCTTGGCTCGTGGCGCGTCGAAGGGGTAGGCGCGCCATGCGCCAGTAACCTCTGGGCCGGCTTTCATTTCCATCGCACAACTCGGATCTTCCCAGTAGGAGATCTCCGCCGATCCGTCTGCTTGGGCAACCGATTACGATCGAAGCCCCTTTGTTCCTTCCACTTCCCTTCCTTGTCTGAAGCCGGGGACCGCAGAGAAGGCGGCAATGCCAGCGCGCCGCCCCTGGCGCCATCTGCGTGCCGCCATTCCGACCTGGGCGTTACTTTGCGCGGGTCTCTGCGGCGGGGCGACCGCGATCTTTCGTCCATCGAGATCCTGCTTCCTTCAATTGACGCGTGTTTGTTTTCCCGGGATGGCATTCGCACTGCATACTAGTAAAACCAGTTCCAATGCACCTCCCTCCGCGCTTTGAGACAGCAGCCTGCGAATATTGAGCAATCTGCGGAAAAGGTCCGAATGCCAGACAGTAGAGAAGGCACAGCAATTATCATCGGCGCCGGGCCGGCTGGACTGACGGCGGCCATCGAGTTGCAGCGCCAGACCAGGGTCAAGCCCATCCTGTTGGAAGCCAGCCACGAGATCGGCGGCATCTCGCGGACCATTCGCTACAAGGGAAACCGCATGGACATCGGCGGACATCGGTTTTTTTCGAAGTCGGACCGTGTGATGCAGTGGTGGCTGCAGTTGATGCCGGTGGAGGCGGGCGCGGCGGACGGTTCGGAACTGCGCTACCAGGGCCAGAAGCGCGATGTGCCCGAAGCAGCGGCTGCGCCCGACCCCGCGAAGGAAGATCTGGTCATGCTGGTGCGCGAACGCAAGAGCCGCATCTACTTCCTGCGCCGCTTCTTTGACTACCCGATCAAGCTGACCTTCGACACGCTGAGCAAGATGGGAGCGGTGCGCACCGTGCTCTCCGGCATCAGCTACTTCAAGTCAGCGCTTTTCCCCCGGCCCAGCGAGAAGACGCTCGAAGACTTCCTGATCAACCGCTTCGGCAGGCAGCTCTACCTTACGTTTTTCAAGTCCTATACAGAGAAGGTGTGGGGCGTGCCTTGCGACCAGATCAGCGCAGAATGGGGCGCGCAGCGCATCAAGGGCCTTTCGCTGAAGGCCGTTGCGGTGCACTTCATCAAGAAGACATTCTCCCGCAAGAAGCAGGGCGACATTTCGCAGAAGGAAGTGGAGACTTCGCTGATTGAGAAGTTTCTGTATCCGAAGCTGGGGCCGGGGCAGTTGTGGGAGCACGCGGCGGACAAGGTGCGGGCGGTGGGCGGCGAAATCCACTTCGGGCTGAAGGTGGATCGGATTGCCGTGGAGGGCAGCCGCGTTGTCTCCGTGGAAGCAGTGAATGAAGCAGGCGAACGGACGACGTTTACAGGCGACTACTTCCTTTCGACGATGCCGGTGCGGGACCTGATCCGCGCCATCGGCGAGCCGGCGCCGCAGGAGGTAAAGCAGGTGAGCGAGGGCCTGATGTATCGCGACTTCATCACCGTGGGCCTGCTGGCGAACAAGCTGATTGTGACCGAAGCCGACGGCGGCAAGCTGAAGGACAACTGGATCTACATCCAGGAGCCCGATGTAACCGTGGGCCGTCTGCAGATCTTCAATAACTGGAGTCCATGGTTGGTGGCGGATCCGCAGAAAACCTGGATCGGGCTGGAGTACTTCTGCAACGACACGGACCCGGTGTGGAGCTACACCGACGAGCAGATGACGAAGCTGGCGATCGAAGAGATCTCCCGCATCGGCATCGTAAAGGCGGAAGACGTGGAGGACTCCCACGTGGTGCGCGTTCCCAAGACGTACCCGGCCTACTTCGGCAGCTACGACAAGTTCGACGTGATCCGCGGCTTTACCGACAGCTTCGAGAATCTGTTTCTTGTGGGCCGCAACGGCATGCACAAGTACAACAACCAGGACCACTCCATGCTGACGGCAATGACCGCCGTGGAGAATATTGCCGGTGGCATTGCGACGAAGGAAAACATCTGGTCAATCAACACCGAAATGGAGTACCACGAGGAAAAGAAATAGCCGTATGGAATATCGTCTTCTTGGAGGCTCGGGCCTCAAGGTTCCCGTTCTCAGTTTCGGCGCCGGCACCTTCGGCGCGGGCAGCGTCTTTTTCGATGGCTGGGGCGCATCGGACGACCTGGCTCAGGCGCGCCGCATTGTGGATATCTGCCTCGAAGCCGGCGTCAATCTGTTTGACACGGCCGATGTCTACTCCGACGGCAGCTCCGAGCAGGTGCTGGGCAAGGCTCTGGAAGGCCGCCGCGGCCAGGTGCTGATCTCCACGAAAGCCACCTTCCGGCTGGGCGCGGGACCAAACGACGTGGGTAGCTCGCGCTACCATCTGCGCCGGTCGCTTGAAGACAGCCTGCGCCGCCTCGGCACCGATTATGTGGACATCTACCACCTGCACGGTTTTGACGCGCAGACGCCCATCGAAGAGGTGCAGCAGACGCTCGACACCTTTGTGCGCGAGGGCAAGGTGCGCTACACGGCCTGCTCGAACTTCTCCGGCTGGCACCTGATGAAGTCGCTGGCCGTGGCGGAAAAGTACGGCTGGACCCGCTTCGCTTCGCAGCAGGTGTACTACTCGCTGGTGGGCCGAGATTACGAGTGGGAGCTGATGCCGCTCGGGTTGGACCAGAAGATCGGGGCGATGATCTGGAGCCCGCTGGGCTGGGGCCGTTTGACCGGCAAGATTCGCCGCGGCCAGCCTATGCCGGCCGGCAGCCGCCTCAACTACAAGAACGCCGAGTTCGGCCCGCAGGTTCCGCTCGAACATCTCTACACGGTGGTGGACGCGCTCGATGCGGTAGCTGCCGAAACCGGCAAGACCGTTCCGCAGATCGCGCTCAACTGGCTGCTGCAGCGGCCCACGGTTTCGTCGCTCGTCGTCGGCGCGCGCAACGAGGAGCAGCTCCGCCAGAACCTGGGCGCAATTGGCTGGAACCTGACGGCGGAACAGGTGGCCAAGCTCGATGCGGCCAGCGCTGTGCCGGTGGCCTATCCCTACTGGCACCAGCGCCAGTTCACCGAGCGCAATCCCCCGCCGGTGTAAAAACAGGGGTCAGGGATCAGGGGTCAGGGGTCAGAAAACGCGCTAGGCCTTAGCCACTGCCTTCGGGAACGAGCCGATGTACTGCTGCGGGCTGGCCAGCAGCTCTTCGACCGTTACGCCGCGCCGGGCAAGCGACAGGGCCAGCACTTCGCCCGCCACGCGCGCATCTTCCAGCGCATCGTGGGCCTTGTAAGTAATCCCGAAGCATCGCGCCAACGTGGGCAGCTTGTGGTTGGGAAACTCGGGGAACGCGGCGCGGGCCAGCGTGCAGGTGTCCAGCCACTTGCTGTATTCAATGGCAGGAGTTCCAGCGCGCAGGCAGGCCTGCTCCAATGCGCCGCGGTCAAAGGCGGTGTGGCTGGCCACTACGGCCCCGTTCAGCAGCCGCGCTACCTCGGGGTGAATCCGGCTCCAGTTCGGCGCTCCGGCCACCATCTCCGGCCCAATTCCGTGAATGGAGATGTTGAAGCCGTTGAACTCGTCTTCGGGGTCCACTAGCGACTGCCAACTGTCCACCATCCGCCCGCCTGCAAACACAGCCACGCCGATCTGGCAGATGCTGTGCCGTCCGTGGTTGGCCGTCTCCACGTCCACCACGCAGTAGTCCACGCGCCGCCTGGGGCTCACTTCTGCCAGCCCTTCTCCTCTTCCTTGAAGAAGTCAACGTAATCCAGGTAGTTGCGGGCGTAGGTCTTGATCAGTTCGAAGTCCTCGTCGGAGATTTCGCGCCGCTGCTTGGCCGGCACGCCAGCCCACAGCGTTCGCGGCGGCACCACGGCGCCCTCCGGCACTACCGCCCCGGCGGCGATGATGGAGCCCGCGCCGACGCGCGCGTTATTCAGAACCCGCGCGCCCATCCCGATCACGACGTTGTCCTCGATGGTGCATCCGTGCACGGTGGCGTTGTGGCCGATGGTCACCCAGTCGCCCACGATCACCGCATACTTGTTGCGCTGTCCGTGGAGCACGGCGCAATCCTGCACGTTCGAGCAGGAGCCGATGCGGATGGAGTGCACATCGCCACGGACCACCGCATTCATCCACACGGACGAGCGCTCGCCAACGATCACGTCGCCCAGAATCTGGGCCGAAACGTCGATGTAACAACTGGCGGCGATCTGGGGAGTGAATCCCCGGTAACTGCGAATCATGCGCTGGTCTCCTCCTCGGCCGTCGAACGGGCCTGAAAGTACAGGGTAAAACATGTGCTCCGTGCCCCCCGGCCTTGGCGGGGATTGCGGAGTAGCCGATCAGCCTGCAATGCACAATGAATTGTGCATTTGCCGTCCAAACTGCCCCATGATCCAACGGACGGCTCCGTTCCTGGGAACTATTCAAAGAAGTCCCTTTGGTTACAGGCGAATGGCCGCACACTTGGAGCAGGATCAGAGTGAACGTCCCCTCGCCGAGGGCCTGCAAGGGGGCATTTTCCCGGGGGAAAAGCCACTTGAGAGCATTCCTGCTGGGTATAGCGACTCCGATATAGCGCCGCACAAGACGCCGAGAGGCCTTGCCCAGCAAGCCATACTGCTGTTCAACCAGCACCTGCTCCACCCAGTTGTAGAGCCGCCGGCGGTCCTGGGCCTCAAACCCGGATCTTCCGGTGGCCTCGACAAGCCGGCCCATTGCCGCTACACTTCGCCCTTCTGCTCGAACCATGCGGATGTTCACTAGCCAGCATGGCCGCACCTTCAGGGTCATCATGTGTTGGAAGAGAGTAAGGCTGGATTCCAAGCCAAACCTGGGATATACTCGAAGATGCTGTCAAAAGCGAAGATTCTCCCAAGGAAACAGGAGTAGAGTTCCATGCCCAAGCGCACATTTCAACCCAACCGCCGCAGCCGCCTGAAGAAGCATGGCTTTCGCTCGCGTATGAAAACCAAGGCAGGCGCAGCTGTGCTTAGCCGTCGCCGCGCCATGGGCCGCAAGCGCGTTGCCGTCAGCGCTGGCTTCCGCGACTAGTTCTTTCCGCGTACCGCGTGCAAGCGCGGTACGGTTCGCCTTTACGCCCGCCTATCTGTTTGATCCGGAATGCGCTGTCTGTGGCGGCCGTTCCGGCGTCAGGCCCCCGTGGCAACATCATGAGTACGTACCCAAAGTCTGTCGAGCGCCAGTCGATGGCGGCGGTGCGTCTGCGCAGACACGCGGACTATCAGCGTGCCTATGCGGCCAGCCGCAAGCGGCAATCGTCTTCGATGAGCTGGTTTTTGGCCCCGCAGCAAGCGGAATCCCTGCCGGAAATCATTCGTCCACATGGTCCGCGCGTGGGACTCACCGTGGGCAAGGTGATTGGCAAGGCGCACGAGCGCAACCGCATCAAGCGGCGCATGCGTGATATTCTTCGTCGGCACGTGAACTTGCTTCCCATCGGTTTTGACCTGATCCTTCATCCCCGCCGCACTGTCCTGACCGCAGAATTCACGAAACTTGAGGCGGAGCTGGTGCGTATCCTTGAACAGGCCAGAGCCGACGCCGCCCGCGTAACCCGCGGCCGCGCCGAGGTTCAGCCCGCGCCATGACACGCTTTCTGCTGGCACTGCTGGATTTTTACAAACGCTGGCTTTCGCCGGCCGTTCACACGCTGGGCCCCGGTGGGTGCAAGTACCTGCCCACCTGCTCGGAGTATGCGGCGGCGGCCATCGCCACTCACGGCCCCCTGAAGGGCGCGGGGCTGGCGGTATGGCGGGTTTTGCGCTGCAATCCGTTTGTCCGCGGAGGGCTTGATCCGGTTCCACCCGCGCATCATGCAAGACCTTTTCCCCACGAACCGTTACCATGAGAGAAGCGGCTGTTGGATGGGCCGCCCGTTTCAGACGACAGGAAGTTTCCTTTGCCAGAAATCAGCAATCCCAATCTTCAGTCGCAAGGCCCCGGCGGCGGTGGCGGCGGCGGCGACATGCGCTCCACGCTGCTGTTCACCATGCTGATCCTTGCCGGTCTGCTCGGCTATCAGTATTTCTTCAAGCCAGCCGCGCCACCGGCCCCGCAGAATCAGAACCAGAGCGCACAGCAAAACACGCAGGCAGCCCAGCAGACCGCGCCCACCGCGCAGATGGCGGCAGCTCCGGCGCAGGCCGCCGCGGCCACTCCGGCCATCTCAGCGGCGCTTGAGACGCTGACCACGGTGGAGAACGAGCACTACAAGATCGTCTTCACCAATCGCGGCGCGCAGGTGAAGCAGTGGATACTGAAGGACTACAAGGACACTGCCGGCAAGCCGCTGGACATGGTGCAGCCGCAGATTGCGGCGCACTTCGGTCTGCCGCTCTCGCTTTACACCTATGAGCCTGCGCTGACCGCGCAGGTGAACCAGGCACTCTACCAGGTGACCACGGCGGGAGCGCAGCAGCCCACCGTGACCGGTTGGGTGCAGGCGCCGACTGCGTTGACCTTTCATTACGCGGCCAACGGCCTGGACGTGGTGAAGACCTTCCGCTTCGACAAGAGCTACGTGGTGGCCATCGAGACGCAGGTGCTGCGCAATGGCGCGCCGGTGCGCGCGCTGGTCCAGTGGCCGGGCGGCCTGGGCGACATGGAAGAGTTCCTGCCCTCGTCGCAGACACGCGCCACCGTGCGCACCTCGGCGGCTTCGCTGTTTGCCTGGTCGCTGAACGGCAAGCAGGATTCGATGGCGGCCAAGAAGGTGGCCGGCAACGCCACGCTCAACCAGCCCTATAGCTATGCGGCCATCGCCGACCTCTACTTTGCCGCGGCATTTCTGCCCGACAATCCCGACCAGACCGAGCTGGTTACGCTGCACAACGCCATCGATGTCCCCAGCAACCTGAGCGAGCCGAACAGCCAGAAGACGCCGGCGGACGTGATCGGCCTGGCCATGGGCGACACCAGCGGCTACACGAAACTGCGGCTCTTTGCCGGCCCCAAGGCAACCGACACGCTGGCTTCCATCCACGCCATTGGCGCGGACGGCAAGCAGAGCGGCCAGTCGCTGGAGCCGCTGATCCAGTTCGGCTGGCTCACGATCATCGCCAAACCTCTCTATCTGGCGCTGCGCTTCCTTTACGAGCATGGCGTAGGCAACTGGGGCTGGTCCATCATCATCGTCACCGTCATCTTCAACCTGGTGCTGCTGCCCACGCGCATCATGATGATGAAGTCGTCGCTGAAGATGATGCGCATCCAGCCCAAGGTGGAGGCCATCAAGAAGCGGTACGCGCACCTGAAGGTCAACGACCCCAAGCGCACCGAGATGAACACCGAGATGATGGCGCTCTACAAGACCGAGGGTGTCAACATGTACGGCGGCTGTCTGCCGCTGATCCTGCAGATGCCGTTGTTCTTCGCCTACTATCGCGTGCTGGCCAACGTCATCGAGTTGCGGCAGGCGCAGTGGTTCTGGCTGCACGACCTCTCCATGCCCGACCCGCTCTACATCCTGCCCATCCTGATCATCTTCTCGATGTTCCTGGTGCAGTTCCTTACGCCCTCGCCCGGAATGGACCCGGCGCAGCGGCGCATGATGGCCTTCATGATGCCGGTCATCTTCGGCTTCTCGATGCTGCACTTCCCGTCGGGCCTGGCGCTCTACTGGGGTACGGGCAACATCATCAATCTGGCGCTGCAGTTGGCCATCAACCAGTCGAGCATCGGCAAGGAGATGCACGCCATGGCGGCCCGCCGCGCAGCCAAGAAGGTGGGCGGATCGAAGACGATTCAGGGGCGCCGCTAGGCTCCTGCAACGCGTCGCGGAAAAGCCCTGTTCGAGCCCGGCTCGGACGGGGCTTTCCTTTGCCTGCGGGACGGAAAGCGGAAAGTCCCCGGGGCAGTTCGCTCACAACCAGCAATGAGGGAAGTTGCGAGGCCGTGCCCTTCTGCCGCAGATGTGCTCCAGTCTCGCACGGTCTGATTCATCCAATGCATACTTTCCGGCGAACAAGAGCGACATTCATCCAGCAGTGCAGGAGGCCGTGGGGCTAGAGCAAAACCAGAGTCAACGTGCCCTTGCTGAGGGCCTACAAGGTGGCTTTTTCTTGAGGAAAAAGCCACTTGAGAGCATTGCCGCTGGGTACAGCTACTCTGGTTTTGCTAGAGTGCCGAAACGCTGGCGCAGGGCCGGCGCTGCGCGCTGCGGAGACAGCATAGCCTGTACTTGGGGTGTCCGAGCAGAGGGCGTTCTAATGCGATCGGCGCGAAATATGCCTTTCGGCGCGACCGGCGCGTTTTTGGACATGTCTGAATAGTGCAAGACTGGGGATGGTTTCTGCATAGACCAACCCAGTGGCCCAAACCTACGATCAAATGTGCGGAGATCCCAATGAATCCTCTTTTGCGTCAAGTGTGCTGCCTTGCGATTGCGCTGCCTTTTTCATCTGTGCTGGCATGGAGCCAGAACATTCATGTCGAGCACGTGCAACGTATGCCCAACGTGAACAATCCGGAACTGATGTACATGTTTGTGCAGCCGGAGCAATTGCAGGACCACGAGTACCTGAAGGAAATGGACAGTATCGCTGCCCATGGCACCTATGACTTTGTATTTCTGACGCAGCGCGGCAGTGCCGATTTCTACGATGTGGAGAAGATGCACCCGATCTTCCGCGAACTGGTTGCTCGGGCTCACCAGCGCGGCATCCGAGTGGGCCTCCAGTTGTGGCCGGAGGAGCGGAACATTCCTGACGATGCGTTGCAAGGGATCGTGGTCGAACAGGAGATGGCGGTCGATGCATCCGGCCATCTGGAATATACCGGCGTGTCGCACGGAGTGCGGCAGAGCGCAACAACAGGGCAGCAGAACGCCACCACTGCTCCGGGGCATGCGATTTTCAAGGCGCGGCGGAGCGAGATCCTGGCGGCCTATGCCTTTCAAAAGGCGGCGGACGGAGAGTATGTTCCGGGAAGCTTGGTGGAGATTACCCATCGCCTGAAGCGGACGGGAGGCGATGCCGAGTCCGTTTCCATGACCCTGGATGCTCCGGATCTGGCCGGTAAGAGTGTGTATGTGATGACGGTCCACTACCACCAATACCCGGACCTGTTTTCGAGCTTCCTTCCCAACGCATTTGCTGGAGTGCTGAAAGCTTATGCCGATGTGCACTTTGACGGCGCGGCGCTGGATGAATTCCGCTATATGGCCGTGGACAACCGTCCCGGCGCCTTGTTCCGCGGGCGCATGTATACGGCCAACATGGCCGCATATTTCAATAAGACGACGGGCGAGAATCTGACGAGGACTCTCTTCGACATGCGTTACAGCCCGGCGGGCAATCCGGCGTCTCGTATGCGGGCCATCAACCTTTACTTTGAAACGTTGCGGCAGGGACCGCTGATGGTGGAGAAGTCGTTTGCCGGCGCGACGACGGAGATTCTGGGCAGCCAGGCCTTTCACGGCATCCACGACACCTTCCACAACGCGCTCGATAACGATGAAATCTGGGCGACGGGAATCAACTGGTGGGCAATTCCCAGAGACTACGGACAAACCGACGAGAGCACGCCTTTTACAACGCGCCTGGGTATCGGCATGGCATGTCCGAAACCTGTGGAATACAACCAGTACTATACGAAGGACCTGCACCGCTTTCTTGAAGAGGGAATCGCTGACGCGCGCTACAACATCCGCGTTCACTATCACGCCCTCAACGACCAGCATGGATGGGGACTCGATCTGGGCGATCCGGAGTTGCAGAAAGGGATCGCGATGGTCGAGGACAAGGTGCGGCTCCTGAACCACTTTGACGCGCCGCGCCCCAAAATGAACGTCCTGTATCTGTTCGGTTATCCATCCCTGGCGAACTGGTTTCAGCCAGAGGGGAAGCGTAGCCGCTGGGACATTAACGATGCCCTGCAGGCAGAGCCGAAGGCCGTGGAAGCATGGAACGCCGGCTATCGCGGGCCGCTCGTGCCGAGTTACATGATCGACGAGGGGAAGATTCGTGTCGACGACAGGGGCGGCTTGCTGTTGGGGGGCGAACGGTTCGATGCGGTTGTGTTTTTCGAGCCTGAATTCTCGAAGGAGAGTACGCTGCGCCTACTGCAGAAGTTCGTTGCAGGCGGCGGCCGCCTGCTGCTGGACGGTGTAGCAACGAGGGATTTCGAAGGACGCCCTGTAGAAGATCGCTTTGAGAAGATTGCAGCGCGTGCCGTGGCCACCTCTTTTTCTGTGCAGGCGATGCAAAAGCTGGGTGTTCCGAAGCTCGCGCTCGATGACGGCGCGGTTTACACCGATGGCTCGGTTGTGCTCGCCGATCTTGATTCGTTGCTGAATCACAAGGCAAAACCCTTCTCATTGACCCTTGAAGGGCATCGGTACACCGGTGCATACATCGGACTGATGGCGCTGCAAGTTGGCAAGGACGGCAAAGTAGAGAAGCTGGCGGCTGGGGGACTCAAGGAGCTTGACCGCGATGGCAAGCCCGTTGTGCTCTTGAGCGAGCCCGCCGATGTTACGCTGCGCCGGGGAGCGGACGGATCTGCGCGCGTGACTGTGGTGGGAGATGCCAGTGTTGCTGTCAACTAGCCCGAGTGCAGTTTGAGGAGCAAGCTGGAATAGGGGGGCGCGGCTTGGTGCGTGGCTGACGGAAAATGGTTTTGGCTGCGGCCTTGAAACCAAGGATGTGAAGGATGGGAGTTTTGGCACGCCGATCTTTCAAGCGCTTCTATCCCCGGCCTCAATGTGACAGAGCAGTGCGCCCAAATCCTGCAAATTGCTGCTCGGCAATGTGACGTGGCGTCGTGTTGCCACCAGCCTGTGAGGGGATTCGCAAGATGACGAAAATGTATATCGGTTGCTTGCTCGTATGTGCCTGCCTGCGCCGAGGGCAAGACGGACAAATCGAATTGCCTCACCCGCGAAGAGATTGAAGCTGCAGTCCGTTTGTATGAAGGTCCGAAAGACAGTGCCGGACACCAGTTTGCATTGGGCGGGCTGATCCCGGCCTCCGAACTGAATTGGCCGAGCGCAACCGAGACGCCGCCGAGCGCCCAGATGGCGCTGCCCATGATGCAGTATGTGCTTCTTCCGGCCACTGCCACCGATCTGAAGAAGCGGTATCCCACCCCATTTCCGCAAAGAACGCGGAAATGGATGGGATACTGTGCTTCTATTTGAGGGCAGGATCAATCTTCGATCTTTGCTGCGTCTTCCGTTGCGCCGTCAGTATAGTTCACTGCCTGCTGCCCCTTGTTCAGGGAGTTTCCCGCTAACTTGATCCCGGAGGAAGCAGCGCCGCCGATCTGCGCAAACACCTGACTGTCCGCGGGCGAACGCATTCCGGTAAGAAATGCCCTGCGCGTGTTCCGCAGGTCGATCAAGGGGGCTCCTCCAGCCGGCGCCGACAGTTCCAGGCCACCGAGTATCACATCGTCCACATCGTCGCAGACAATCGCGGGCCGAGCGTCGGGCTTGTCGGTGACGAGTTCGATATTGCGAAGGCGAACGCGATCTGCGTGGCGAACATAAAAGCCAAAAGCTGGAAGACGGCCAAACATCGTGGACTCGGGATACTTATCGATCACTTCGGGAATCTCGCGGTGCACCCATTCCGCCTGCCCAGGGTCCACGGTGCGAATGTGGCAATTGCTTATCGTAACGTCGGATGGACGAAGTCCCGGCACGCCCGTAATCGAACTTGCGACGATGGCGCCGGCGGCTTCGACACCCTCGATGAGGACATTGCGCAGAAAACTGCCTGCTTTTCTGTTTCGTTGTTCGAGTCTCACAAAGATAGGCGCGCGCACATTTTGCATGCGGATGTTCGATACAACGATTCCATCGGCGCTGCCGCCATCGGCCACTTCGATGTTGATGCCTCCGATGACATGGTTATTGAGCGGGGTAGCCGGATCGCTGAAAATCACTGAGTTGCTGAAGACGATGTTTTCGAAGGCCCCATGCGAGGCGGTGCCCAGCTTCAAGCCGTTGCAGGAAGTGGTTAACCTGCAGTTGGTGATAGTGATGTTCCTTGTTGGCAACACATCGCCGTAGGGGTTCTCGCTCTTGATGCAGATAGCATCGTCGCCAGTGAAGATGTCGCAATTGGACACGAACACGTTGCTCGAAGCCGTGATGTCCATGCCGTCGGTATTGGAGCCGTAGTTGGGGTTGCGTATACAGACGCCGTCGATGAAGACTGTCTCGCAGGCGACAGGGCGCAGAGTCCAGCCGGCAGAGTCCTTCAGGGTGATGTCGCAGATGCGCACGTTGCGGCACTCGGCAAACTCGATCATCGGGGAGGGACGGCGGTTATCGTTCCGGGGCCTGTAATCCCAGGCCGACACATCTCTCCAGGCATCTTCAGCCGGCATCGGCGGGCGGTGGTTTTGTTCCCAATACGACGGGCCCTGGCCGTCGATCGTACCGCGGCCACAGAGTGTCACGTTATTTGCTCGGCGCGCAAAGATAAGATGATGGCCATTGGCATCGCCTTGCATGGGCGGACCGGGCTGCATCTGGTAGTCGTCGATGGAGGTGCTGCCGAGAAGAACACAGCCCGCCTCAAGATAGAGTGTCACGCAACTCTTCAGTTCGAGTCCGCCCGTGAGGAATACGCCTGGCGGCGCGTAGACGCAACCTCCGCCAGCGCGGAACACGTCGTCAATGGCCCGCTGAATGGCTTTGGTGTTGAGGGTCTTGCCATCGGGGACTGCGCCGTAGTCCACAATATTCTTGGCAGCCGGCAACGGAGCGGCAGATCCAAGTTGTGTGGCGTTCAGACCAATGGCCAGCGATGAAGCGGATAGAAACTCTCTCCTCAGCATGGTGCTACGCCCTCTCTTTCTCCGCCGTCCCGGACTCACTATCGGAGCCCGGGCACGATCGTGGATGCTCATCCAACGAGACATCCCATCCGTGGATCAATCTACAGCGAGTCATAGAGTAGAGGAAGAGCGTTCTAATCGATTTTCCGCCTACCGTATGCTCGCCCTTCTCATCGCGACAGTTGTTGCCTTTGTTGACAAACAGATTGAGATTGCCGCCTACTCCGGGATAGATGCTGATTCTATCGGATCGGCGGCCTCTTTTTCGTATTCAATGGCAGGCCCGCCTGGCAGAACTGCCCCCGCAACCGGTCTTTGCGATGTCTTGCGCCGCTCGGCTTTTACGTGGGGCCATGTGGATGCTTGGCGAGGCCTACTTTCTCAGAAGTGCGTCGGCGGCCCAGAGGACAGGCGCCTGCCCATGAAAGTCGCCGGTTACGCGCGGCCGGGCAAGGTAATACTCCTCGCTGGCCAGCTTGTTGGTTCCCGCGCAGACATTCGCCACATCGCCGTTCTGGTCGATATAACCGACTACGGCGATCCAGCCTTTCCGCGCGGCGGGCCCGAACGTCGCCGCATCCAGCCAGCCGTTCTTCACCCCGGTGATCATGGCAAAGGTGAACATGGCCGAGCCCGAGGATTCCGGCCACGCCTCCTGCTTGTCAAGCAACTGCCGCCACATGCCGTCTTTGCCCTGACACTGCAACAACGCCGTCATCATCGTCCGGTAGCCCTTCAGGATGCGGGCTCTCTGCGGATGATCGTTGGGCAATTCGCGCAGCATTTCGGCCATTCCCGCCGCCACCCAGCCATCTCCGCGGCCCCAGAAAAAGGGGACATCGGTCGAGTGATAGAAGAGTCCGTTCGGTTGCTGCAGGCGGTCCAGATAGGCTGCCATCTCCAGCGCGCCGCGGTCCAGATACTTGCGATCGCCTGTGGCCCGATAAGCCTGCAACTGCAGGATCGTTATCATATACATGTCGTCGATCCAGAAGCGTGTCTCCGGCGAGAGTCCGTCCGGACGAGGAACATCCCATTGCCTGTCCGCGAGCTTCAGGCCGTACTCCAGGTACTTTTTATCGCCGGTCAGAATCGCAATCTCGATGGGAGCGACGCCAAAGACCGAATCGTCCACGTGCTTTCGCTGCGGAATCAGAGCCGTCTCCGATCCTCCCGGAAGCAGCGGATCGAAGCGGCGCACCAGCCGATTCTCAAGGGCCTTGTCGTTGGTAAGGTGCGCAAACTCAAGAGCGCCATACCATGTGCCGACCTCGCCATAAAAGATCGAAGCATACTGATGTGGGCTGGTCACAAAGCGCTCTGCCACGCGCTTACCGACCTCTTGCGGAGAGGTCCCCTCGGGCCAATGATCGAAGTAGTCCATTTGAAATGCCTTTGCCGTGTGGGAAAGAGAGAAAAGCAGTACTCCACACAAAGCCCATCGCGCGATTCTCGTTTTCATCGCATTTGCCTTTCGTTGAATCTCATCGGAGCGTAAGCCGCCGATAGAAGAGTGCCGGTGTTGCTCATTGCGCAGGTCTCCGCAACATCACGGTATCGCGCAACAAAATATTGTTGGAAGAACTGCCGAGCTGGACCTCCACGCGTCCCGCGTCGATCTCAAAGCGCTTGCTTCCGGTATCAAAATGGCCGATGCTGCTCGCCGGCACGTCGATGGCCACGGTTCGCGTCTGTCCGCGCGGCACCGCGATGCGCCGAAAGCCCTTCAACTCGCGCACTGCATGGGTCCTGCCGGGCTCCAGAGGATGCACATAGAGTTGCACCACCTCTTCGCCATCCCTGCTGCCGGTATTGGTTACGTCCACAAGAGCGTGCAGGGTGCCGCGCTCGTCCAGTTCCTTTTCCGCCAGGCGCAAATTCGAATAGTGGAACGTGGTGTAGCTGAGCCCATAGCCAAACGGAAACAGCGGCTTGCCCTTCAGGTACATATAGGTTCTGCCGTGCTCAACCTCATAGTCGCCAAAGGGCGGCAGTTGCCGGTCGTCTTCGTAGAACGTTAGCGGCAAACGCCCCGCCGGATTGAAGCCGCCGAACAGGACGTCGGCCAGCGCGTTTCCGCCCTGCTCGCCCGGATACCATGCCTCGACCATGGCGGAGACCTTCGCGTAGATCTCCCGTACCGCCAGAGGGCCGCCGTTCACCAGAACAGCAACCACATGAGGATTCACGGCAGAAATTTGCCGCATCATCTCCTGCTGATCGGCGGGCAGGTCCAGGTTCTTGCGGTCCTCTCCTTCGATGCCGTCCGCCGGCCCCGGCGCCAGCACAGCGATCACCAGATCGCTGTCCGCCGCAGCCTTCCTCTCTCGGGCAAATGGGGCATTGGCCTCGGTTGCCGGCGTCTGCCAGTTCAGCGCGATAAAGGCTCCGCCTTGATTCCTGTACTCAACGACAATCGGATACGAATGGCCCTCCACCATCGGCAGTTCCACGGTGTAAGTCTTCTTTTCCTCCGGCTTGGTCCATTGATTGCCCGCGCTGTTGTGGATGGGCGGTTTGGCATCCCAGGCGTCCACCAGAATCTTTCCTGCCACCGTCAAGCGCACGCCGTCGTCGCTGGTCACCGTCAGCTTGTGCTCGCCGGAAACGAACGGGTGCAACTCGCCGCTCCAGCGCACGGAGAAAGAATCGCCGGAAAGCATCGCATCCGGAGGGAGATTGAGCCAATCGAAGTTGATGGCCGGATCGATGCGCACGGCCCCGGCCCCGCTCAGGCCGCGGTTCGAGAAATACTCGCCCTTCCAGCCGAACTGCTCCGCCGCCGCTCCCTGCGGCGTCACCTGCGCCTGCGGAATCACGGCAGGCTTCCCGTCGTTGCTTCGTTGAATCCAGCGCACGTCTTCGACGCGCACCTTCTGCCCCGCCCGCGCCTTGATGCCATCCAGCGGAGTGACCGCCGGATTCACCGGATGGCCGCTATATTCACCGAAGGCCGCCACATCGGCTCCAGGCCCCACAATCGCAATCGAATGGACTCTGCGCGGATCGATGGGCAGCGCCTGGCCTTCGTTCTTCAGCAGGACCATGGACTCGCGCGCAGCCTGACGCGCCAGTTCCATATGCTCGCGCGAACCCACCACGCTGCGCGGAATGGCGCTGTAAGGAACGCTCTCAAAGGGATCGAACATGCCCAACTCAAAACGGAGCCGCAGCACGTTGGTCACTGCGCGATCGATGGATGCCGTGGTGACCAGACCATCCTGTTGCGCCTTGAGAAGATAGTTCTTGAAGACGTACGGCGTATCCGACCACGATCCGCATTCCATGTCCACGCCTGCGTTCAAGGCCGCTGCGGCTGCCTGTTCCGGGCCTTTCGCGTAATGGTGCTGATCGAAAAGATGCGAAACCGCTCCGCAATCCGTAACAACAAACCCATCGAATCCCCATTCCCCGCGCAGCAGGTCCGTCAGCAGCCAGCGATTCGCCGTGGAAGGAATGCCGTTGATGGAGTTATAGGAGCTCATGATCGATTTCGCCCGCCCCTCCTCCACCACGGCGCGAAATGCGGGCAAATAGTATTCGCGCAGCGTCCGCTCGGAGATGTTGGCGTTGGCCTTGAAGCGGTCGAACTCTTCATTGTTGGCGGCAAAATGCTTGGGCGTGGCAATGGTCTTCAGGTAATGCGGATCGTTGCCCTGCATCCCCTTTACATAGGCAACGGCTAGCCGCGACGTCAGAAAAGGATCTTCGCCGTAGGTCTCCTGCGTCCTTCCCCAGCGGGGATCGCGGGCCATGTTGATGGTGGGCGAGAAGAAGCTCAACATGCCGTTCGCGCGGCCGCGGGCGCTCTTGGCGTCAACGGCTCCGCGGGTCTGGTTGTACTTGGCGCGCGCCTCGTCGGAGATCGCGGTAGCCACCTGTTGCACCAGTTGCGGATCCCAGGTTGCCGCCAGGGCAATCGCCTGAGGAAAGACGGTCGCTCCGCCGCCTTTCATAATGCCGTGCAACGCTTCGTTGCCGTAGTTGTACTGCGCGATCCCCAGCCGCGAGATGGCCGGCGGAGTCTCAGAGAGCAGCGAGACTTTTTCCTCCGTGGTCATGCGCGCCACCAGGTCGTTGACTCGCTTTTCCAGCGGCTGGGACGGGTCCATATACGACTGCCCCATCAGTCCACTGCCGCCGAAGAAAACCAGCAATCCCAAGACCGACTTCAAGCACGATGCCATTTCCATCTACCTTCCCGTTTCATCCAGCCTCTCCGCGAAAAAAGGCCTGAAGCGATGATATTGAAAGCGGGGTACGCTTGTGCTGTTGAAGTGACTTACAAACTGACCAAGAATTGGTATTATTCGCGCCTGTATCCGGCCTGGATCGCGCCTCGGCGGAATGGCGATCGATGCTCGAAAACTGCACTCTTTCGCTTGCAAAGGACAAGTACAAAGGGGGACGGCTCCCGTAGGCTTATAGCCATGAAGATTGAACATTCGCGCCGCAGTTTTCTGCAGCTCGCCGGCGCCTCTGCAGCGCTGTCGTCCTCAGCTTCCCCCTTGCGCTCTCTGGCTGGAAATTCTCTCTCGATTCTTTCCGGCGCGCCTTCCCGGCCGGTTGTTTACTGGGCAACCGACGGCGTACAGCCGTCCGATGTTGTCATGGCGCTGGGCGGCGGCCTTCAGGACGTGAAGGAGGTCCGGGCATGGCGCTTGGACGACTCCCACTGCGGCAGTCCCCAGGAAGCGCCTGTTGCGGCGCCGGCCAGCGCCGCGCGGCTCAGTACCCTGCAGCCCAACGAGGACTCGCTGAAATTCCAACTACCCGCCTCCTGGAAGCAGGGAGTGTATGGATTCCAGGCCGGCAGCGCGCCCGTTGTTCTGCTGAACCGGCCGCTGCTTTGGTTCATCCAGCCGACGCGCCTGCTGCCTGGTCTTGGCGAGGATGAAGTGGCTGCCGGCGTTGAAGTTCAGATTGTGGGCAAGGATTTTCTGCTGCCCGACGAAAGCGGCTCCGCGACCATTGCTATCCGTCCCGTGGGTGGCGCGTGGCGAAAGATACAAGCCAGCCAGGCAGAGCGCTACGCGCTCGTCGCCACACTTCCCGCTGACCTTGCGGATGGTTCTTACGAGCTGTCGATTCACAACGGTTCCGGCGGCCCGGCCGGATGGAGTCCGCTGCATTCGTTCAGCGTGAAAAAGCCGGAGCAGTGGCCGCAGCAGCGCTGGAATGTGCGCGAACACGGCGCCCTCGGCGACGATGTGCACGACGATTCGGAAGCCGTACGCGCATTGCTGGCCAAGGCCGAGGCCAACGGCGGCGGCATTCTGTACTTCCCGTGGGGTACGTACAGGCTGAGCGGTTCCTTCGTCATTCCTCCCCGTGTCGTGCTCGAAGGCGAGGAGCGCGAGGCGACAATCCTGAAGTGGCCCGCCAATATGCCTGCTTCCGTCGCGGACTTCCGTCCCGCGGCCATCCTGACCGCTTCGCAGTTTGGCCTTGAAAACCTCACCATCGTCGCCCGCAACTTCGACACCACGCTTTGTGACCTGAGCGCAGTTCCCCATCCCGATGCGCACCCGGAAGCGCGCGCGTTTCTACGTTTTCTCAAACCATGGCCGCAGTATCGCGACGTATTCATCCGTCATGTACGGTTTGAGCAATGGCTTGACGCGGGCCGTCCACCAATCACCGGCGATTTGGCCATGAATACCAAGTTCTATTCCACCGACGAGTGCTTCAACGTACGCATCGCCGGCTGCCGGAACTTCGAAGTGAGCGACTGCGTGTTTCAGGGGGGAAGCAACCAGTTCATGGGCCTGCGCAACGGACGCGTGGTGCGCAACAGCTTCTCCAACACGATGAACTATTGCTGGACAACGCTGGGCGGCGGCGCACACCGGCTGGTTTGCACGGATAACGAGATTCATGCATCCTCGTCGTTCGGCTACGGAACCATCGGCCTGCAGTACGTCTATGTCGCGCGCAATGTGAGCCACAACTTCGTGCGCGGCGAGCGCGAAGCGATGACGCTGGACGTTTCTGCAATGCCGACCGCGCGCTCCATGGCGGATTACTGGGGCGCCCCCATCGAAGTCAGCAACGAAGCGGGCCGCGTTCAGTTGCGCTTTCCGCCTGCCGGCGCTCCAGCCAATGCCGACGGTTTCCGCACGGGTTTTGTGCCTGGCAGCTTCCGCGGCGGCACTGCCACGGTTCACACCGGAGAGGCCTCGAGCAGCGAGTCCCGCAAGATCCTGGACAACACCGAGGATTCCGTTACGCTGGACGTTCCCTTCAAGACAGCGCCCTCCACAGCACCTCAACGCATGTACATCGAGTTGCAGGCGCGCAAGAACCGCTCCGGCACGGCTGCCTGGGTGGGCGATATTCGCAGCAGCGCGGATCGCACACTCGCGGCAAGTCCGGTCAATCCCTGGGTTCCGAATGAGTTCATCGGAGATGTGGTTCTGGTGCTAACCGGAAAGGGCGCCGGCCAATATCGCGCCGTCGAGTCCAACACCGAGAATCAGGTTACGCTCGATCGCCGGTGGGATGTTGAACCGGAACCGGGCGCGGCCATCGGCATCTGGGCCGTCACGCGCCACGTCGTCTTCTACAAGTGCCAGGGATTCGACACCAGTTGCTTTGCGCAGCTTTGGGGATCGGGATACGACTTCGCCGTTGACAGTTGCCATGTCGAGCGCAGCCAGGGTGTGTGGGGGCAGTCCGGATGGTTCGTGCAGATTCGCAACACGTCCAGCGCCTACGGCTACAGCTATCACAAAGGCATCGGTCCCCACGGGCCAACGCCCGAGGGAAACAGCCCGTATGCGCTGGTGGGGTTCAACAGCGGTTCCCTGCGCCTCACCAAATTCGGCACCATGCAATACCCGCTCGAAGGTGGTTCCATCTTCGTGGACAAGCTCATGGGCAGGCCTATCCCCGGCGGCCGCGCGGTGGTGCTGCGCCGCAACCACCTGCTGTGGAACGAACGGCTCGTCCTCGGATCTTCCACCAACCGCGTGGCGCCCGTGCGTTTCATCGATGCGGTCATCGATGGCAATCTCGTGGAACATTCGGAGACGGGCGTGCAGATCGGCGCGGACGTGGAGCGTGTGGTGGCTGCCGGAAACCGCTTCGCAGACGTTCGGCGTCCATACGAGCTGGAGCGTGAAGCCGCGGTCCTCGTACTCAAATCCTGAAGCCGGCCAGGAAGTAGATGCAAACCCAGGCCAGGCCGAGCTGCCGCTTCCATCTGTGCTCGGCCTGCGCCATCACGCGTCGGCTTCATCGCCGCGGAAGCGCGTCATGCGCAGCCAGACGGCCAGCAGCACCAATAGTAGAAGCGCGATTCCATATTGCACCGCAAGGTTCATCGACGTCGTGATCAGCACCACGCCTACCAGCATGACGCAGGCCACAACCAGGCGGTTTGCAATGTTCTTCTCCCTGAAGATCAGCCAGCCCGCCAGCACACTCAGGATCACGCCGGCCCGCTTGATCGTCACGGTGACAAAAACGTCCAGATAGCGATATGCCGCAAACTGCAGCAGCAGGACCGCGCCATCCAGAACGCCGGCGCATACTACCCAAGTTGAAGCTCGGCCCTTCGGCAGTCCCCCAGCGTTCCGGCAGGAAAGGGACAAGATCCCATAGATCAGCACGAGCATCAACCCGTAACACAAGGCGTAGGTTGCCGGGTTCGACATCTGCACAATCACCTTGTCGAGTGGATTGGTGACTGCGAAGATGAAGGCGCAGATGAGCATGTAGCGGCTTCCGCGCTGGCGGAAGATCTCCTTGAGCGGCTCCAGCAAGCTGACCCGAAAGGCGCTACGGTTCATGAGCAGCGATCCGCATAACACCAGAATTACGCCCAGCATCTGCCCCTGGGTGGGAAGCTCGCGCAAGAGCAAATAGCCAACCGGAATCAGCAGGACCGGCGTAAATGCCAGGAAGGGAGAGCAAAGCGAGAGATCGGAGCTCTGCAGAGCGCTCAAATAGAAAAATTGCAGAGCCGCAATCAGGCAGGAATCGACTGCCATGCACAGCAGGAATTTGGTTAGCGGCGGCCAGGAGGCTCCGAACAGGCCGAAAATCGGCCCGCAATCGTGTATTGCGGGCACGCCTTCCACACACAATCGGTACACGAACCCGCAGGAGATAAGGAGGAAAGCAAACAGACGCATCCAGAAGGTTGTCGTGATCAGGTCTCTGCGGTAGAGAGCTTTCTTCCGGGAAACATCCATAACGACATTCACTGCCGATGTCGCCACAGCCAGGCTCAGCCCCGTCGTCGATACCTGCATTTCGCCTCTTTCCGCTCTCCGCCCTGCCTGCTCTCTGCGTCCGCCGTTTCGCGCTAAGGCACGTCACCTCTGCGATATGCAGCCGGAGAAATTCCTACGAGTTTATGGAATACCTTGGAAAAGAAAGCCACTTCGGAAAATCCGCATGCCTGCGCGATCTGCTTCACCGGCTGATCGGAGGTTCGCAGAAGGTGGCAGGCATGTTCAATCCTACGCCTGCGAACGAACTGGACTGGACTTATCCCAATCACCTTATGGAAAAGGCGTCGAAAGTGAGTCTCGCTGACAAAGATCTGTTTTGCGAGTTCCGCTACTGTCAGATCGTTGGTAGCAAGGTGTTCGTCAATCCAGTTGAATACAGGCACCAGCCGGGGCAGGTCCGTCTGAAAATCGCTGCTGGCCATGGGCGTGAAGCTCTTGCTCTCGTTGCGGATCATGTACAGCAGGGTCAGGAAAAGGGTGTGTTCCATCTCCGCCATCCACCCCGGCGGTTTGACGGCATAGTCCCTCACCATCTGTTTGCAAGCCATGCGATACGGTGCATTCGGCCGGCCAGGCAGGCAGGGGGGAAATCCTAGCATTCGGAGAATATCCACGCCGGAAAACAGCGTGGCAAAAAAATGCACCGCGTACACATGCGACTCCGCGTCGATTGTGTTCTCAATACAATGCTCAACTCCCTTTGGAATGAGGAGCAGGTCGCCCGACTGAAAGGTGAACTTGTTGTCCGGAGTTCCGATCCACGCGGTTCCGGAACCATACTCCACCCAGAAAAACATGGAGTCGCTGACGACACGCGGTTCGATGACCCATTTGGGCCCCCACCACCACTCCAGCGCCGAGACAAATGTAATCTTTAGTGCGGCAAGCCAATCGTCGAGTTGCGCGTCTGGAACACCAGGCAGAGGCGGGAACGGCCGAAAAGTCTCTATATCCCTTACCAGATCGCGGCCAAGGGGCACGGCACTCGGTTTCATCCTTGACAATCTACAGGAATCAGGCAAGACATGGCAAACCATTCTCCGTGATCCCGCGTTAGCAAAAACCCCTGAATCGAATGGTTTGCGCTTTGAATTCGGGGGCAGGTTCAACAACCTGAATGGCATCTCCGGATGCACGCAAAAAAGCTCGACGAAAGTTACGCTACGAGAGAACCGAGGTCCTCAGGTCGGAGACCGAGTGCGAAGCGCCGCATCAGGCGACTGAATGAGCCGCCGCCTGGCTTGCTTGCCGCTGGTGGTAAAGAGGCATACCGGCACAAGCAAGGTCCAGCAGGGTGAGGTGGTCACCGCCAAGATTGGATATCAGTAGCGAGCTTCCCAGGAACGCGCAATTTGTTGGACGATTCAGGAGTGTTGCGTCCGGATCGGCGCAGAGAATCTGCTTTTCGCCCATGTGGTCGCAGCGATACAACTTGTCGGTGGCATAACAAGTGACATAGAGGCGGCCCAGGGCGTCGAATGCAAGCCCGTCGGGCACACGGGCCAAGCCATCGACGAAGATTTCCGGCTCGGTGCTGCCGTGCAGCGGGACCCGGAGAACACGGTGCCGCGTACTCTCGACAACATAAAGAAACTGTTCCGCGGCATCCAGCGCCAAGCCATTTGCAAATGCCAGTGGACCTGGGTGGAAAACTTCGATCACTCCGCTTGGCGCAATGCGGAAGAGCTTGCCGTTGTCCTTGCCCCAATCGCCGGAATCGCTCAGATAAAGGGCGCCGTTACTGTCGAATACAGCAAAGTTCGGAGTCACGAAGGGCTCAGCGAAGCGGCGGCAGGAGCCGTCGCGTTCCAATCGGAAGAGTGCGCCAAGTTTGCAGTCACAGATATAGATGTTTTCGTTACGGTCCTGCGTCAGGCCCAAGCAGAAGCCGCCAGTTGTTGCAATGACTTCTGCCTGACGCGATAAAGGATCGATTCGGTAGATCTGACCCGCTTCACCGCCGGCGTAGATCGCGCCATCGGCGCCTACAAGCACTCCTTCGGGATGGTCGAGACCTGAGGCGAATACTTCGAGCGCGCTGGTTGGAAAGATCATGAACGAATGGCCTCAACAATTCGATTGCGCCGCATTTGCGCCGCCTCGAAAAGTGTGAGGGCGGCTGTTCCGGCTAGAACGAGGACGCTTCCAAAAACCTGCGCCACGCCGATGTGTTCATTGAGACTCAAGACGGAAAGCGCCAGCCCAAATACAGGGAGCAGATAAACAGATACGGAGAGTTGGCTAAGATCGAGCTTGGTCAACATGAACAACCACAATACCATCGCCAAACCCCAAGGGATCAGGCCAAGAACCGCCATGGCCACCCACAACCGGGGCGTATAGTGAGCGGCATTCAATAAAGAGTCACGCGCGAAGCAGAGGGCGATCAGGAGACACGCCAAGCAGGCAACGCCCTCACTATAGACCAGAAGATCGAGTGCGGAGAATCGTGCGAGCAGACGTTTTCCATAGGCGTTATAAAACGCGCTGCCCAGGCCGGAGAGGAAGATGACTCCATTTCCGACAGCCATGTGAGGGTCGAGCGAGAAATGTTTAAGATCGCTCGACGAAAGAAGAAGCGTTCCGACAAGGCCGGCGGAAAGACTTGCCAATCTTAGCCAAGTCAGCCGCTCGTGGAGCAGCACAACGGCCAGCACGGACATCAGAACAGGGATGGTCAATGCAAGGATCGAGGCATTCGCGGCGCTGGATTTGGCAATGCCCCAGGCAAGGAGCACCGACGGCGGTACGATGCCAAGCAGGCCGAGAACAACGAGCCGAAGCACGTCCGTGCCGAGCAACGAACTCCGTTCGATAGATTGTGGATGAATGCGGCTGCGCAGAGCAAACCGGCACGGCACAAGCACGCCGAGCGCGAACACGAACGTCCAGAAGTTCAATGTGGCTGCAGGAAGGGCTTCGCTTGCAATCTTGTAGGCAGGGTACTGGGCCGCCCAAAGCAGGTTTACGGACGCGACAATCCCCAGGTAGAGCGCGCCTCTGCTCTTGCCGATCACAGGGCAAGCCTTGCAAGCAAACCCCCGTCAACCAAAAAACTGGCGCCGGTGATGTAGCTGGCCTTGCTGGATGACAGAAACAATGCGACTTCGGCCACATCTCTGGGCACGGCCAAGCGGCCAAGTGGAATGGCTGCGCACAACCGGGAGCGAGCTGCCTCAGGATCGGGCTGTTGGCGCAGGAAGCCGTCCATCATGGGTGTATCGACCGCACCAGGACAAATCGCGTTCACCCGCACGTGCGCCGGCGCAAAGTCGATCGCCATGGCGCGCGTCATGCCCAGAAGCGCAGCCTTGCTTGCCGCATATGCCGCCGCCTGGGGCTCATTCGCAAACGACTGCACTGACGCGATATTCACTACCGATCCGCGCGCCTTCGCCAGGTGCGGATAGGCATACTTGATGCAAAGGAAAGCGCCCCGCACATTGGTGCTTTGCGTCGCGTCCCATTCCTCGCTTGAGACGGCATCCGCCGCGCGGTATGTCTCGATGCCGGCGTTATTGCACAAGACGTCGAGTCTTCCGAAGGCTTCTGCCGTTTCTGCCATCAGGGCCTGGACGGCTGCTTCCTGCGCAATGTCCGCGCACACAAAACGCACGGCTGCTTCAACCGGCAGTTCTTTTGCAGCAATCTTGCCGCGTGCCGAGTCGCGATCGGCAATTACCACCGCATAGCCATTTTCGGCGAAGAGTTGCGCAATTCCCAGGCCGATGCCGCGGGCGCCGCCAGTGACCACAACCACCGGCCGATCACTTGCCATGCACATACTCCTTTGCGGGCGAGCTGCGATCCCGCATCTTACGCTCGGCGGCATCGGCAAAATGCAACAGGGCGTCGCGATCCAGTTCCACGCCGAGCCCGGGAAGGTCGGTCAGAACAATTTGGCCGTCCATCATGCACGGCTCAGTCTTCAGCAGCTTTCGGCGCAGGGCCGATTCGCATAGTTGTTTGGGAAGATACTCGATAAAGGCGCAGTTCGGAGTCACACTGGCCAAATGCGCGGCAGCCGCAATTGAGAGACCGGTTTTCCATAGATGCGGCACCACGGTTCTTCCACGTTCCTGCGCCAGCTGGCAGACGCGCCATGCTTCGGTCAGTCCGCCAACACGGCCAATGTCCGGCTGAACCACCTGCACAAGGCCATGGTCCATCAGCTCAAGAAACTCGAAGCGCGTTGCCAGCCACTCGCCGGCCGCGATGGGCGTCTTCTGCTCGCGCGCCAGGCGTGCGTAGCCATCCAAATCGTCGCTGGGCAAGGGAGTTTCGATAAAGAACAAGTTCAGATCTTCCCATCCTCGAATTACGGCCAGGCAGGCATCGGCGTCGGGAAAAGCATACTGCAAATCGAGCATGAGAGTGAAGTCGTCGCCCACCGCCGAACGCACACGCCGCAACAACGCCGTCATATCTTCGGTGCTGGCCTTCATGCCTTTGTGCGCATAGGGCCCAAAGGGAGTGATCTCCACCTTTGCCGCACGGAATCCCATCGACTTGGACAATTCAGTCCAACGGATGAGCGATTCCTCAAAAGCGGCGAACGAGCCAGTATCCGGCTGCAGCGACGCGTAAGGCTGCACGGGCCGCGGAGCCGCGTCGGACAATAGCGCGTGGCATGGCAATCCGCGCGCCTTGCCACGCAGGTCATGCAGGGCGATATCAAGCGCTCCAAGGGCGTGTATCATCGCGCCGCGGCGACCGTTCATGGCCGATCCGGTATAGAGCCTTTGCCACAGAGCCACGGGATCGAGCGGGTCCTGACCCAAGAGCATCTCCGTGAGCCCGCGCCCCATCGAGTGCGTGCCCGGCGCCTCGATGCAAGCGCGCGCAATCCAGGGATTGACGTCGGTCTCTCCAACGCCCGTCAAGCCTTCGTCCGTGTGGATCTCGACCACCAGATCGTCCTGCGCGGAACTCGTGGCGCCGATGTCAAAATCCGGATCGAGAAGAACGTGGCAATCGATATGCGTAATCTTCATTTTTTTCTTTTGACCGCGCCGCCCTGCTTGCGAGGAGAGGCTTCGAGTGTTCCCTTCTTCCAGATAGCCGCTGTTTCGCGGTACAGTTCGCGAATCCGTTTTGTATCGCGGGCAACGATCGCTTTCAGCAAGGGCGCATGCAGCCGCGCATCCTGCACCAAATCGAAGCCTTCCTGTGTTGCCAGACTCAGTTGGCTGAATCCAAACAGCGGCGCCACCAGCCGGCGCAGACTGTGGGCCAGGTGGATATTATGTGACGCGTGCCAGACGGCCTGATGCCACAGTAGATCGGCTTCCACGTACTCCAGCGCCTTGCCCTGCCGTGCCAGGTCAAGAAACTCGGCGTACATGGACTTGATGGCGCGGATATCCTCTGCGGTGGCATTCAGCGCGGCCTGCTCAAATGCATACTCTTCAAGTACGGCGCGCACCTCGTAGATCTGTTCGATGTCGGTCTGCGAGAGCTGCGCGATGTGCGTGGTTGCATTCGGCCTCTTGACAATCAGCCCCTCGGTCTCGAGTTGGATGATAGCCTCGCGCGTTGCGGTCAGACTCGCGCCGAGTTTGGCCGCGATATCTCTTTCCACCACGCGCTCGCCCGGGCGCAGGGACTGCTTCAAAATTGCCCGCCAAATCCCCGCTGCGATCTGTTGCCGCAGCGTCTCCGTTTGCAGCTTGTTTTCCTGCAGTGGCATCGGTGCGTCTCCTGACGTTGATTTATGATACATCATTCAGGCTCACGCGAGTCCTTGAATGCTATCAATTTGTGTGCATTCTCGATCCGCTGCGGTCACATCCAAATGGAGTCGAGGGGTGAAACATGCCAGAAAATGCGCGCAAACCAAGGTCCGATTCCGGCCGGCCTGTGCCGCCCGCCACCCGCTATCTCCGCGTATTTCCATACTTCCGGGAAGGCCATGCGCCGGCGGCGGAGGAGCGGAAAATCGCACCTCCTGTTTCGCCCGCTTGCCCTTCGCCCATGTCTGGATTTCTCAGTTCCGCGTTCCTCCTCATTCTGGCCGCCTGCCTCTGTGCATCCGAGCTTCCGGCCCAGGTATCTGTCCGGGTGGACTGGAACCATCCGGACAGCCAGGTAAAGACCACGCTCACAATTCAGGAGTGCCCCGAGCCGCCGTTGATGCCCGGACACTCCGTCCACTCGGCAGCCATGGCGCGTCTGCGCGAACTCAAGGCCGACATGGCCCGCATCCAGTTCTGGCATCCCTATCCACGGCTTGGAGTTCCGGAGCTGCAGCCGCCGTCGGGCGGCCGCACTTACTGGGATTTTCGCCTCCCGGATCAGGCGCTTCTCGACTTCTACCGCGCAGCCGAGGGCCGGTCCGTCATGCTGAACTTCAGCACAGTGCCGGACTGGATGTTGAAGACCTGGGCGCCAGTAACCGTATCCGATAATCCAGACGCGATCGATTGGAATTACAACCAGGGCAGGGCACTGCGAGACCCGTCGCTCAAGGAGTTGACCGAATACTATCGGCGCATCGCGGAGTGGTATATCCGTGGCGGGTTTCGAGATGAAGCGGGAACCGCACATGTTTCTGGACACCATTTGAAGTTCGCCTATTGGGAAGTTCTGAATGAGATTGACGAGGAGCATATGTGGTCGCCCGAGGCCTATACCCGCATCTACGATGCGGTGGTTTCCGCGGTGAAGCCCGTCGATCCGGCAATGCGCTTCAGCGCGCTGGCGCTTGCCAACCCCGCCGCGCATCTCGACCATTTCAGATATTTTCTGAACACCTCGAATCACCGCCCGGGAACTCCGCTGGACATGGTCTCCTATCATTTCTATATAGCGGCCAATCCCGGTGAAGATCTCGATTCGCTGCAAGAGCTTTTCTATCAAAGGGCTGGCGGCGTGCTGGATACGGTGAGCCAGATTGAAGCGATCAGAAAGCAACTGTCCCCGGCGACGAAGACATATATTAACGAACTCGGCTTCATGTGGATGGATGGAAAGAAAGTCGATCAGCAGCCTATTCCGGACCGTTTCTGGACACTCAGCAGCGCGGTCTTTGCGTACACATATCTCGGTCTGGTGCGCCAGGGAATCGATTTTGTGGCGAGCGCTGAACTCATTGACTATCCGGGCCAATATGCGGGCTCAAGTTTGCTCGACTGGACATCGGGCCAGCCGTTTGCCCGCTATTACGTTACGCGCGAACTGATCCGCGATGTCCGCGCCGGCGACATCTTGTGCCCAACGCAGGTCACTGGCGGAGCCGTGGCCGCACAGGGTTTTGTCTCCGATCGCGGCCGATTAATTGTGCTGGTGAACAAACTTCATACTCCGCAGCGGGTTACCATCCAGGGCGCGAAAGGAATGCGCGCGCTGGCGGTTACAGACACGCGAAGCGCACCAAGATCCCTTCGATTCTCCGGCGCCTCGCTCATCCTCGCGCCGGACGCGGTGGTCTTTGCGTCCGGCCCTCGATAACGAATGCCACTGCTGCCCGATGCTGCGCGCGAGGTCTGCCGGGCCGGCGAAAATCTCGCGATCTTTAGACCATCCAACAAGCGCGAAGCCGCGGAGAAGTATTGCAGCTTCAAGTGAATAGCGCCACCACGATGCCGGTGGGCCAAGCAGATTGCAGCCATCCGGTCCGGGGGCCTATCCACAGGAAGAAGCATGTGTGGGACGACCTGCGCGCGCAGGACGAAGCGCGGAATTCGGGCAGGAAAATAAATTTCATGCATTCCGCTTTCATCAATGATCGATCATGTGCTAGGATTCTCCTCCAGAATGGTTGCTACGGCAAAATGCACATTGAATTCCGCCTCGGAAGCGCGAAGCGGCGCCAATGGCGAAAAGTGGGCATGATCGAGCGGTATCCGGTTCCAGGAACAGCTACTGCCGAATGGCGTTGCAACACACGGATGGAATTCCACCATGCGCGGAGGCTCCGGACTTTGCCTCGATACGCGTTATGTCGGGATTCCCGGAAATTGCGGGGTTTCATTCCATAGAACGCATTCTGGAAAAATTGCGGCACTCCAAAACACACGAGGCGCCGCGGAGGAACAGAGATGACATTGTTAGAAAACAGGCCCAGTTTCGCACGCTACCTTCTACTCGCGCTGGCTGTCATGCTCATGACCGTCGCCTTGCAGGCTCAATCGAACTTCGGATCCATCCAGGGCAGCGTCCAGGACAAATCGGGCGCGCTCATACCGGGCGCTACCGTTACGGTTACCGCCCTTGGCACCAATGAGGTGCGCGAGGCTCGAACCAACAAGCAGGGCGGCTACGATGTCGAGGCGCTGCAGCCGGTGGTGTACCGCATCGTCTTCACGGCCCCCGGGTTCAAGCCCGTCACCGTCGAAAACGTAAAGGTGAACACGGCCAGCAACGCCACTGTAAACGCCACCCTTCAGGTTGTCGGCACTGTGCAGGAAATCACGGTCACCACGGAGACTTCCCAGTTGCAGTCGGAAGATGGCACTCCAAGCTTCACGATCAATCAGCGATCGATCCAGCAGATGCCTCTCAATGGCCGCAACACGCTTTCCCTGGCGTTGACCCTGCCAGGCGCATCCGGCAATGCGGGTTCTGAGTATGGAACCATCTACAGCAATCCACTGATTCCCGGACGCGAGCTGATCATGAACGGCGGCCGTCCAGGCACGAGCCAGTTCATGGCCGATGGGCAAAATGTTACTAGTGCGGGCCTGGCGAGAACCACGGTTTCCTTCTCGCCCGACACAATCCAAGAGTTTACCGTCTTGGAATCGAATTTTTCCGCTCAATACAGCCAGGCGGGCGGAGCCGTCATTCAACAGACCACGCGGGGCGGGTCGAACCAATTGTATGGGGACGTCTACTGGTTCTACCGGACGCGCGGATTCCAGGCCACTCCCTTCGATGGCTATACGAGTTCTTCCAACCCGACCTCGCCCTTGCAGCGCAATCAAATGGGCGTCGTTGTCGGCGGCCCGGTCGTATTGCCCAAGGTGTACCACGGCAAGAACAAGACGTTTTTCTTTGTTACTTACGAGCCGACGCGCCAGAATGTCGGCAATACTACGATGCAGCATGAGCGCGTGCCCACGGCCGAAGAGCGGCAAGGAAACTTCTGCGACAGCCTTGTCTACAACTCCAACGGCACCACATCTCCCTACCGGGCACTCTACAACCACTTCGTAAAAGATTCGACGGGCGCGCTGGATTACGCGCCGGCCCCCGCAGGCACTACAAACTCGGCATTCGCATACAACTTCGCCAACAACATCTTCGATCCTGTCGGCGCGGCGTGCGCGAACGGTCCGGGACATCAGCTTGGCGCATTCCTGAACCCTGCATCCGCCAAACTCGCGGCCCTCTACGAGCAGCCGAATATTCCCATGGTTACCACGGGAAGCAATGCCGGTTCGAACTATGCATACTTCCGCCGCGCCAAATCCATCGACAACCGCTATTCGTTCCGCATCGATCAGGTGTTGCCGAAGAACAACACCATGTTTGTCCGTGCGACGATCGAACCCAATAGCACCGACCGCATGTTCCGCGACGTAGCCACGGAGCCGGGGACATCCGATTCTTCAAACGCAAAGCAGATACTGCTGAGCGAGACAGGTGTGATTCGGGCAAACATCATCAACGACATTCGGATTGGCTACAGCGGTGGAGACTTTGCGCGAAACTTCCCTTCCAATTATCTGTCGAAAGATGGAACGACTCCGATTGTGGGCACAGGTGGAACTCCGAACGTCCTGGGGTACGGCATCGCGAACTTCTTCAATGGCGCGTCTCCAACCGGAGGAGGAGCGTCCTGGAGCGGCATCGGCCAGAACGGCATCCAGAACATCAACCGCGACCGGGAGCACTACTATAGCGCCAGCGACGACTTTACGTGGATTCATGGACGCCACACGTTCCATGCGGGAGTGCTGGCTAGCCAGCAGCAATTGAATATCGCAGATATGGGCGCGGGCTATCTGGCAGGAGGAAGGTGGAACTTCTCCAACGCCACGAACAACAGCAGCCAGTGCTCGTACTCGTCGGAAGCCACCATCAAGAATTGCAAGACTGACGGCAGCACCGGCGATTCCTTTGCGGCATTCCTCGAAGGAGTTCCTCAGAGCGTTACATTCTTCGACAACGTATCTCCGACTTATCACTATCGCTGGTTCAGTTTTGGCAGCTATGTCCAGGACGACTTCAAACTGCGTCCGAACCTTACCGTCAACGTCGGGCTCAGGCATCAATACCAGTCGCCGCGCTGGGAGACCAACAATCGTCAAGGCCAGTTGGATCTGACTCCGTCTACTTATGTGACCGCCGAATACCCGGCGTCTTATGGAGTAACGGGCGCCGATGCCTTGGCTCCGCTTTTCCGGTTCGCCGGCCACAACGGCTTGTCTCGGTACCTCGATCCGCCGCAGCACTTCGACTTCGAGCCGCGCTTCGGCTTTTCATGGTCACCGACTCACGCACCCTTGGGACACGATGTCGTTATCCGCGGCGGTTACGGCATCACTCACGATGTCCTGACTGGGCGTAGCCGCGTCCCCTTTCCGGCGCTGGGCGAAAATCCAGGTGGGTCTTTCCGCGCATACGATCCGGTGCAAGGCAATGCCGGTCAGTTTAACTCGACCAACGTGCAAGGATGCGGATGGGCTTCCTGCCAGGTCAACACTCCAGGCCAGTTCGTTTACAACAACCTGAGTTACCTTCCCGATCCAAGCCTTTTCGTGATTCCGGCCAACGGCATCATCTCGCCGGCCGCCAATGGCTCAGTTCTCGGCTACGATGCGCGCTACATGAACACGGGTGTGATCTTTGCCAAGGATTTCAAGACCCCCTACGTTCAAAACTTCAGCCTCCAGGTGCAGACGCAGCTCTCCCGAACGACTGCGTTGACTTTAGGCTGGCAGGGCAGCAAGGGGACCAAGCTGTTCTCGACACCGTACGACATCAACAACAATCCTGTAGCTCAAACTACGCTGATTCCGGGATATTGGAACGGCCCAGGCGCGGGAACAAACGGCGGTAGTTCAGGGCAGATCATTCTCGAAGACTCAACCCACTCGGGATCCATTTATCACGCCATGATCGTGAATTTGGAGCATCGCTTCAGCCACGGTCTTCAGGCCAACTTCAACTATACTTGGGGCAAATCTCTGGACGACTCCTCGGGCGGCATCGACTTTGACTGGTCGAAGATTGGTTCGCAGGACCAGAGCTCGCAAACCATCCAAGGTAACGCGCCACAGACCTCCTACGGCACTACGAACGAGCGCTCGGTGTCGGTCTTCAATACACCTCAGGTCTACAACGCAACCGTCTTCTATGAGCTGCCTTTGGGGAAGGGAAAGACGTTCCTTAATCAGAGCAAGGTGCTGGACTACATCGTCGGCGGATACCAACTCTCCGGACTGCTTCACATCACGAGCGGCCAGTCAACTTACGTGACCCTCGGCGATGAGAACAGACTGGACGATTACGCGGGCGGCAGCAATTGGTACGCTCCTCGCCCCAGCATCTTCCCCGGTGTGCCGTTCAAGAACCCCGACTGGAAACCAAGCAATGCGAATACAGTGCCGTATGTGAACCCACGTGCCTTCGATTTCCAAGCGCCGGCCACATTCGGCAACTCGCCGCGCATGCTCGGTCTTCCATTGCCATGGTCCAAGACCATCGACGGCAGCGTCTTCAAGACCTTCTATCCCTTCGAAAACAAGCAGCACGCCATCGAGATACGAGCGGAATTCTTCAACCTTCTCAACACGCGAACCTTCAGCATAAACGGCGTCAGCACAAACCTGACGAACGGCATCAACCAGAACGATCCAGGCCAGGCAAACCGGTATGCGAATCTGACCCCGGCGGTCTGGGACCAGTACCTCAAAGGCAATTGCGCCTATAAGAGTCTCTCCGGTTCCAACAACACCGTGGACTCGGCCTCGACCGTCTGTGGGGAGTTGGGTGCAATCTATAATTCCTCCTTCTACATCCTGGGAGCGAACTCTCAAAACAATGGCGTCTCGCCCAGGCAGGTTCAATTGGCGGCGAAGATCTACTTTTAACCGCGTGCCGCCGGAGCAATTCCGGCGGCGCCCACATCCAGTGCCGATTTGGAGTAGCCAATCCGGGACCCCGCGATGGGTCCCGGATTGCTGTTCTCAGGGCCATGCGGATCGTTGCAATCCGCAGCCAGCGTTTCGCCCAGGCGGGAGAGTTGACTGTACCGCCGGCATGCCGGTCAGAAAAGACCGTTCAAAATCGAAGAGAAAAAGATGAGATCCAATAGATTGTCTGTCTATGAAAAGAAAGCGGCGCATCCTAGTTGCGTCGAGTCGAAGCATCCAAGAACATGTTCTCCTGCACCGCGTAACCTCAGCACGGGATGCCGAGTATGGATTGCGGCGTTCCTGCTCTGCTTCATGCAGGCGGGGCTTCCGGCTCAGGATCGTCCCGCGCCGCCGCCTTCGCTCGATCTGCCCAAGATTGACCAGCTTCTGGCAGCCGAACACTTCGACCCCGCTACAATCTCCGGCACGCAGGGATATTTTCGAGTCGGCCGTTCAACAACAGGGCACTGGTGGTTTCAGGATCCGGAAGGGCGTCCGTTCTTCTTTCGCGGAGTAACTTCTGTGAGCCGCGAGCAAGATCTTGAGCCCCGCGAGCCGTACACTACAGCGGTGATTCGCAAGTACGGCGAGGATCCAGCAGCCTTCGCGAATGCAACTTTCGCACGGCTCAGGCAATGGGGCTTCAACGCGCTGGGGGCGTGGAGCAACATGGAACTTTGGGACCAGGGAATGCCCTACACGGTCATCCTCAACTTTTCAAAATCCGGCCCGCAGATCGAAGGAACATTTCTCCCCGATGTATTCGATCCGGCCTGGGCTGACAGCATCGACAAGACCGCAAGGGAGTTGGCGGAGCCGAGACGCAACAGCAAACAACTGATTGGATACTTTACCGATAATGAATTGAGTTGGGCCCAGGCCTTGGCCGATGAGCGCCAGTTGGAAAATGAACCTCTCGATCCAAAGCATTCTCCATCTCTGCTGCAATTGTGTCTCAGCCAGAACGCTGCAAAGCCGGCCTATGAGGCAGCGTGGCAATTTGCCTTAAGCCGCCATGGCGGCTCGTTGCCGCAACTCGCGGCAGCATGGAGAGTTCCTCTCCACGGCAAATCGGACGTTGAGCGTTGGACCCGGGGCAAGACGGCCATCCGTTCGCAAGCGTACCTGGACGACGATGCTGCATTCTCCCGCGAATTCGCTCGCAGATATTTTCAACTTACAGCGCAGGCGATCAGGAAGTACGACCCGAACCATCTTCTGCTGGGTTGCCGTTTCGGCGGGCCGCCGGGAGAAGCAATTCTTTCTCAGGTCAAGAGGCCATGGGTGGATGTCGTCTCGGCCAATAACTACCGGTATGAGATGCAGTCGCGCATGAACATTTACTATCGCGCCACCGGGCTGCCTGTCCTGAATACCGAGTTTAGTTGGGGACATGCTGTCTTTTCCGAGCGCCCATTGCCGAACCAGCATCCCTCGGGCGTCACCGACGTTGAGCGGATGATTCGCAACGGGCAGGCCGCGCTTGAAGACAGTTTCCGTCTTCCCGGCCTTGTGGGATGGACATGGTACCGCTGGGTGGACAAACCGGAAATGGTTCCACCAGTTACCTTCGGCCTCGTGAACATCCAGGATGAGCCAAATGCCGTAACCACCGGTCTTGCCGCGCGCATTAACAGTTGCGCGGAGCGGATTGCCGTTACGGGCTGGTGCGGCGCCGCTCCCCACGATCATGGCACTGACCCTCTCGATGATCGTGCGTCTGAGGGTGTGGCCGCTGCCCAGGGAGGCCCGCCCGCGCTTCCACTAGCGCGCCCTGCACCGGAGGGATTTGAGGAGCGCCGGAAGCTGCTGTTGCAGTCGCTGGCCGGCGAGGATACGGCTTACTTCGAGAAGATCAAGCCGGTTCCCGATCCCAATAAGTTCGCCCTCCCGGCCATGCTCGCCAAACTCAGCCAGCAGACCGACCGGGAGGAAGTTTTTTCCTATCTGGCCCGGCATACCGGCGAGATGTATCACTTCAGTGCCGTTGGCCTGGCGCGGTTGCTTCCCGCATTTGGAGATCAATTGCCCACGGACACACGCAATCGCATCGAAAACGCGATTGCGGGGAATAGCAACTGGACTGCGGATGGAACTGAAAACCACAAGTTGATGTGGCTGACCTCCGGAGTGGTGTTGTCGAGTCAGTTGCCCCAGCTTTCCTTCTATGGCGGTGCCTCCGAGTGGAGGCGCAAGCAAATTCTGGAGCCGATTCGACTCTATGTAAAGCGCCTCTACGAGGCTGGCCAGGGTGAGTGGGATTCATCCACCTACGAAACATTCAGTGTTCAGGGTTTTCTCAATCTATACGATTTCAGCACGGACCCTCATGCAAAGGCCGTCGCCGCGGCTGCTCTCGACTGGTACTCGACGGCCATGGCGCTCAAATACTTTCATGGCACCCTCGCAGGTCCGGAGCGGCGCGGTTTCGATCGCGGCACACTGAAGAGCGACACTGCGCTGAACGCCTGGCTGTGGTGGGGCGATAGCTCACGCGTCGCAACCAGCGCCGAGTTCACCGGCCCGCAAGCTCTCGCAGGCCGCTATTCGATTCATGCCGCCCTCAGCGGTTATCGTCCCCATCCAGCCCTCGCTGAGCTTGCCCACAAGCTTTATCCGGTCGAAGGCAGCGAAACCAAACCGGACTACAGAATGGAACGGTCTGCTGAGAGTTATGGAACCTTCTATGGAACTCCCGATTACTTTCTCGGTTCGGTCGAGGCCGGCGCTGGCAGCGTTTCACCGTTCCAGGCCCAGATGAGCCCATGGAAACTGGTCGCTAAAGGGTCTAACGAGAATTATGTCTTCACCAGTCTGAATCCCTTCTATGCGTCCGATGAAGGACGCTCGCCCTACGATCAGGTTGCCCAGCACCGAAATGTTCTGATCCAGATGACCGTTATCCCTGAAGATGCGGAAGGAGCTATCGGTAGGCTTCAGGACGAGATCTCGCACCGTCCGAGCGGAGACGATCGATTTCAAGGCCGGGTGGTCCGGGAAGCCCGCTTCCGCTTCCCCGCAAGCCTTAAGGCTGAAGAAGACAAGGGATGGTTCTTCATTGCGGCGGATCGAACCTGGATAGCTGTTTATCCGCTCCAGCCCGGCGCGGTTGTGGAGCAGGAAGCAGCGGACAGCGCCGAACGATATATTGTTGACCGCGGCTCTATCGCAGGCTTTATCGTTCAGGTCGCCGACCGCGGCAGCTACAACACGCTGCAAGCCTTCCGTGACGATGTGCTTGCCAAGGTGACGCTTGAACTTTCCGGCATTGCCACAGGACATCTGGAAATGCGGTCGCTCGATGGTGCAAGACTCGACGTCACATACGATCGCGGAGGAGCCGGGCCAGCTTTTCGTGTTGACGGAGTTGCCCAGCCTGCAAGTCTGACAAAGGTGTACGACACCCCAGCCGTTCAGCAGCAGGGCGGACGCCTCTCCGTGCGAGATCGTTCAGGTGCTGGATTTCAATGGGACTTTACGGGCGATTGGCCCTACTACACAGAACTGCGAGGGGCCAATGCACATGAAAATTAGCTCGTATGGCAAGAAGCGTCTGCTTGTAGCGGTGTCGTCCGTCTTGCTGTTCGTCGCGGTCGCCTTCGCGCAGTCGCCGTCGCAGTCCCAGGACCCCTTCCGGAACGACCTGTATCAGGCCCGCCACGATTCGCCGATGCAGCAACGCATTCGCCGCATCGAACCATTTCCAGTGTGCGTAGTCTACTGGCAGCCCGCCTCCGTAACCTCGCTCGCGCAGGTGCGCACGGAGTTTCAGCACATCCACGAGGCCGGTTTCCGATGTTTGAAGGACATTCAACTGATCGGAAATCTCTCGCGCCCGGCGGTCTATGAAGCCGCGCTCGATGCAGGTCTGATTCCGTGGTGGTATGGCGAAGGAGGATGGGAAGATGTAACCCCTGAACTTCTGGAACATCTTCATCTCCCTCGCACCATGCCGCTACAAGAGGCTCTGACGAATCCTGCTGTCGTTGCATACCAGACGCGCCGTTATCGGCAGGCCATCGAGCATCCCGTTGTTGTGCCTCCGCCGCCCTTTCCTGACGACGGCTTTGGCCGCGGAGAAGGCGGCTTTCAACTCAAGCCTGCCTGGGTTCCGTTGTTTGCTCATTGGCTGCAAAAGCAATATGGAACCCTCGCGAATCTTGAGATCGCATGGAACTTCGCGTCGAATCGCGATCGGGTCCACCCCGCTAGCTTTCGCGATGCCGCAATCCTGGCAGGCGGCGATGGGAGCCCGGCCGGAAAGCCATCGTTCTCCTGGGATTTTCGGCGCTATCGAGACATACTCAAGTTTGAAGCCGAACAAAGAGCCTCCGACATGGATCGCTCTCAAGCGTGGTTCCATCGATTCGATCCGCTAACTCCCATCCGCGACGGCGGGGAGTTAGCCATGTTCCAGAATTTTGCCGCCATCGGCACTGATCAGGCCCTCGTCGCCGATGCCATGGCTCAGGGCGGAAGCTTCTATCCTTCCATTCATCCAGCCCACCAGTTTGCCGCGTTTGACGGCGAAGTAGCTTTGCCTGTCTATCTTGAAGCTCAACTTTCCGTGGACTTATCCAAAGGAATGTGGACGGGCGCCTGGGAGTCGACGGGCATGCCCAGCGTCTACAGCGGATACTACTGCTATGCGGCGACTCCTGGCTTCATCAGCCAGATGACGATGAGTTACATCGCGGCTGGGATGCGGGGAATCGGCATCTGGGCGTGGAATATGAGGGATGCCGGCTGGGAGAGCGGCGAGTACTCCCTGGTTGACCGGCAAGGAGAGCTAACGCCATGGGGGCGGCAGGCAGGGGCCATCGCCAAAGCCGTCGATAAGTATCGCTTCGAACTTTGGGAATCGAGGAACGAGCCGAAGGTTGGCATCTTCTATAGCTGGGAAAATATGGCCACAGCGGCTCGCCTCTCTCACGGCGTTTACCCAATCGATCGCGACAAGGATTTCGCCACTGAACCCACGCGTGCCATAGCCGGTGCGGCGGAAGCATTTCAGCAGGCCAATATCCCATTTGAGTTTGTCACCGAGCAGGATTTGAAGGCTGGCCTCGCAGCTCGATATGAGGCAATCTATCTTCCTCACGATGCCGTTCTTCCCTCGGATGCGTTGCCCCTCCTCCAGAAGTTTGTCCAGGGTGGAGGGCGATTGGTGGCGGATGCTCCGGCGCCCTGGTGGGATGAGTTCGGGCGCGTTCAATCCACTGGGTCTGGAACTCCGTTCGAATCGATCTTCGGACTTACTGTAACCATGTTTCAGGGCGATAGCAACGTTCATCGCTCGGTAAGTGGCAAGAGAGTGCCGGGAACATATGCGGATATCTCTCTGACGCGCGCTCGGGCAATCGAAGCGTTCGACTCAGGGAAACCCGCCATCACAGAGGCTACATCTGGACGCGGCTCTGCCTCCTACATGGGCTTTGAGGCTTCGCTTCTGGCAAGCGGTGAGCAGGCGGACAAAGCTACAGCACTTTGGGCGCGGAACCTCATCGTCTCGACGACGGTTCGCAGTTCGCCTCAATGGAGAGCGACCGGTGCAGTGGTGTATCGCAGGGCGGCGCCGCACGCGCATCACTACTTCCTCATCAACGACGGACCGGCTGCCGAGGCTTCGATCGATGCGGATACGAAATACTCTCACATTGAGGATGCTGTAACTGGAGAGGTCCTTGGCCGTGGGTCGCTCATCCGCGTGAAGCTTGAAGCTGACTCAGCCCGTTGGATACGTGCGGAGCTTCCATGATGCCGCTCCTTTGCTTTCAATGCGAAGAGTGCCGGATGCATCCCGGCATCGCGAGGTATCATTCTTACTTTAAGGATGGAAAGCGCATATGACCATGCAGCCGACGCGGCGTGAGGTCATTCTAGGCGGCGTATCGACTCTATTGTTCCCGAAAATGGACGCGTCCGTCCTTGCCGAACAGCTCTCGCTCGGACCTACCGGCTCTCGCGACCCCGGCTTCCCCTTCGGCGCTCATATCTATAGAGAGCCGTCGCTGCCGCTTGAACAGTACGTGCATGACCTGCCCTTGCTCAAAAGGCTGGGACTGAACATGGTGAAGATTCAGGAGGTATGGGCTGCCAACGAGCGCCGCGAGGGAGAGATCGATCTCAGCCGGATTACCGAGGTGATTGCCAAGGCTCGTGAAAATCGACTGCTGGTATATTTCGGTGTGACCATGGAGGCTGCGCCCGCATGGCTATGGAGAAAATATCCTGACGCCCGCATGGTGCTCCGTTCGGGAGAGCCGCTGATCGACGATACACAATATGTGCTTCCTGAGGATGGAAAGCCTGGTCCCTGCTGGCACCACCCCGGCGCCCGTGCAGCAGCCGAGAGCTTTCTTGAACGCCTCGCGCGCCGTCTCGGCGAGTTCGACAACATCCTTGTCTGGAATGTGTGGCAGGAGTTAGGGCTTGACCCCCAGGCGCAGGCCGACGATGCGGTCAGCATCTCATATTCACCGTTTACTCTGGCGGCATACCGGACCTGGCTTCGCACGCGCTATCCATCGCTCGATCAACTCAACAAAAGCTGGTGCACTTTCTTCGGTAACTGGGATGAGGTCGAGCCGCCAAGGCGTTTCCAGCAGGTTCCGTCGTTCATCGACTGGCGGATGTTCATGGTTGATATCTACCTTTCCGAAACCCTGCATTGGAAGAGCGAAGCCATCAAACGCAACGATCCGCTGCATCGGCCGGTAATGGCGCATGTCGCCCGCGTTGACCCGATTGGATCAAGAGACTGGGCCTATGCGCGCAAAGTGGACATATTCGGCGGCTCGTTCTATCCCGGTTGGGGAGAGCGCGAGTTACCCGGCGAACCCGCACTGGAAACCTCGGTGCGGCAAGCCAAAGTTGCCGCCTCCATGTGCGAAATCGCCTTGAGTTGCGACGTGCTGCGCGGTGCGAGCGGCGGCCGCTTCTGGGCGGCTGAAGTGCAGGGCGGCAGAGCTCCCGGCGGGCTGTTTCCTGGCCGTATACCGGACGCAGCCGACATTCGCCGCTGGGTCATGATGTTGCTAGCCGGAGGAGCGCAGGGCATCTGCTTCTGGAATCATCGCGACGAGATGCTTTGGTCGGAAGCATACGGTTTTGGTCTGCTCAACACGAAGGGGGATTCAACAGAGCGCGGCGATGAAGCCGGCAGAATATCGAGAGCGATTCAGTCGCGCGGCGCACAGCTTCTTCGGGAAGGGGTGTGCCCTCACGCACCGCTTGCCATCGTTGTGAATGAGGATATGAGAAGTTTCCTGAGCGCTGGCGGGGATTCTCTCTTCGTATCGAATCTGCGCAGCCTGCACCGGGGACTGTGGCTTTCGGGAATTCAGGTTGATTTTGTCGACATCGAGCAAATCCTCAAGTCACCCTATCGGGTTTTGCTCCTTCCCAACGCGCTTTCATTGTCCGATGAGAATATCGACGTCCTCAGCGGCTATGTCGAATCTGGCGGGACGCTCGTAGCCGAAGCTGGAATCGGACGGTTTACGCGCTATGGGATGGCTCGAAACGGCCGGCAAGCAGCCGCGTTGGCTGCTCTCTTCGGCGTCGAACCGTTGGAGTTCACCACACTCCCGCAAGTCGATCCAGCCGATCGATCTGCCACTGCCGCGGTCACGCTGGACGGAGCTGGAGTGCTTCAGGGAATGACGATCGAAGCTTCTGTGTATATTGAGACAGTCTTGCTTCGAACAGCTTCAGCCATTTCTTCCTTCCGCGGCGTGCCCGTGGGCGCACGCAATCGCTTTGGAAAGGGCGAAGCGGTTCGGCTCGGCACTCTTGCCGGAGCCTCCTTTGACCTCACGCATGCTTCCGTACTGCGCAGGCTCGTTCCGCAATTGGAACTCGAACTCGATCCGACAAACCGCGCGATCCGAAGACGTCGGCTTCTGGGAGAGGAAGAAGCATGGTTCCTCATCAATCCCTGGGAACAGGCCATTGAAGAAACCGTAGCTCTCGGGAATTACCGGGGCGTTACGGACCTTTTAAGTGGAGAAGATCTTCAAGTCGCCAATGTGGACTCTCCCAGCGGAACGCTGCGGAGCGTAAAGGTGGCCATCGAGGCGGGTAATGTGCGGTGCATTCTGCCGAGAGTGCTTTGACCTAGGTCTATGCATGGAGAAGGGACAGTAGATGCCAGCGCTTGGGCTGCTGTCCAGACCACGGGCAAGCCAGCAAATTCGGTAAGGCCTGAACCTTTGCGGTTTGGGATGAGTCTGTAGATCGCGTCTTTAGGCAGCCTCCGGATCGTCGCGCGAGGCGGACCGCAGGTTTCGTCCCTATCCCGACCGAAGTCCACGAGAGGCAGCACTGCGGAGGGGTCGGTCATAGCGTCACGATCAAGAAGGGGCAACGGTTCGGCTTCCACGACTTCCGGCACGGGCTGGCAAGCTGGCTGGTCAATCAGGGAACGGACGTGAAGACGGTTCAGGGACTGCTTCGCCATGCGAACGTAACGACCTCGCTTGGGCTATACGCCCACCGGGTCAATGCGTCGATGATGCGCACTCCTCATTCACGCTGTCTGGAAAGCCAGAAAACACCCAACTATCGAACAAACAAAGGCGTATGGAGTGCGGATCGCAGTTGGCCTCAGCCATCCTCTTCGAAAACGGGCAGGCTACCAGACCTCTCGCGCCAAAATCTTTGGTGGACCTGAAACGCCATTAATCACCTGAGTTCCAAGAACCACTTCAAAATTCTTTGCTTTTGAGCCTTGCAGGGCACTGCCCAGTGCATCCCGCAGTTGCTTCTCGTCGGTGATGAATTCGCTTGCCGCTTTCGTGCCGTCCTCTGCGAGCCCAGCGACAACCAACGTCGGCTTTTGGGTGGTTGAGTCAAAGAATCGAGCGACGATTGCATAGTCAATGTTCAAGGAAGAATAAGGCAACTTGACGTCGACGGCGAATTTCCTGGAGCCTGGATCGCGCGCATCGGAAATCCAGTCCAGGCCATTGTTATCTGTCGCAAGACGGTATCTCAGTTGCTGCTGAGCCCGCATCGTCCAGGGATTGTTCAATCCGCCGAGGAGGATCGCGGGGCCTTGTCTCAGGTCAGCGAATGTCGTGGTACTTGCAGAGAGTATGTTGTACTGCGTTTTCTGCCCATCAAGGATGCGAACCAGACGAACAAGTGCTCGCGCCTCAGAAAAGCTGAGAGTGTCGGCGCCCATGTGGTGGCTTGCGCTGATCGAATTTGAGTCCAATGTCGAGTTCGGGGTCGAATAGGGATTGTAGTTGAGGGAGTTTCTCCCCACCACAATCAACGTGGTTGAGCGCTCGTCCAGGACATCTCCCCAGGCCACTTCAGTCGAAGAGCGGTGCAGGCGGAGATATGCGAAATACCCAACAAGCAGCAACAAAAATGCCACACCGACCGACAGCCCGATCCATCGTGCCCTGGATGATCGGGCGAGCCCATCCTGCCGATTCTGCTCGGTGGTTTGGCCGGGACTCACTCCCTGGGGCAAGTGGCCCAGGGGAGCCTCTGCGACGGCCTCATGCGGTTCACCCGCTGACGTGGGAAGGTGGAATTGAGCCGTGTAGGAACCCGATGGGAGGTCAATTCCGAGTTCATCGCTATTGGCCGAATCATGGTAGTACTGCGCGATGCGTTTGCGGATCTCGCCGGCCGTCATACGAACGATTGGATCGGCATTCGTATCGTAATCGGGGGCTCTCCCAAAGACTTCAACTCCGAGCGTTCTCTCCTTGAGAATGCTGACCTGGCCCTCCATGGTCTTCATGACGATGTAGCGAAACAGCGCTTGCGAGCGCTTTGATTGACGGAAGTGGGGACTGGCCAGAATCAGCTCCAGCTGCGCCTTGACCTTTTGCTGCTCAGACCTGGTCTTTGGGAACCACTCCTTGTTTGTTGATGAATCTGTCACTCCGGCTTCCAGCTGCATCCCTCGCCACCACGCTCCCAGGCGGCTCTCTTGCCGCATGTGTTTCGACAGATCATTGTGCCACAAAGCAGCGCATCCCCGATGCCAAGAGAGGAGCCGGATGCTCAACCAGCCGCCTCAACGTAAAGACCCATGTAACGTTTTGCTGCGTATGTGACTGAAAAACAATACATTCATTGCGCTGGAACGTATATTCGTCCGGACCGTTCTGTAGCGAACCTATTCAACGAACTTTCGTGTGCATACTCTCGCGACTGATCAGCACAGGTGGCAGATGACCCGATGCTGTGGAACCGGCAACCGCTCAGTTGAGCGGGATTCCCTGGTTGGGATTGCCGGCGAACATCATCGAAGCCGCACTGAAAGGGGGAGAAGTGGTTCTATCGAGGAGAAAAACAAGGCAGGCGGTTTGGGCTGCGGCATTTCTGGCAGCCCTCGGTTGTTTGGTGTATCCATCGCCCATCGGCGCCCAAACAACCGGTGGGGCGAGCAGCTCGAACGCAACCAGCGTACCGAAGATGCGTTCCCGCCTGATGACGTCTCTGACCGGATATGAAGTTGCGGAGTACCTGAAGCGCAATGATGTTGTCTTTGTTCCGGTCGGCCCCGTGGAGGTGAATGGCGGCAATCCGACGGACGTGGAGTATGTCATTCCGCTAGCCTACGCACTGAAGCTGGCCGAGAAGTCCGACGGACTCGTGATGCCCTATCTGGCCTACTTCTACCCGGGGAGCACAACCATCAGCCCGGGCACTGTGATGGTGTCTGTGGAGGAGGGACTGCCGTACCTCAAGGCGCTGACGCGCTCTCTCATTCGGCAGGGCTTCCGCAGAATTATTTTTCTCACCTCACATGGCCCTTCGGGAGACACACTGGGGCCTCTTGTCCGTGAAACCTTCGACGAAACCCATGTTCCAGTGGTGTGGATGGACACCGGCGCGATTTCGGCTGCCGGACACACGCTCCCGGATGACGCCATGAGAGGCAGGGCGCCGAACGCCTCAGCAAGGACTGCTCCTGCTGGCGCTCCTGGAGCCCCTGCATCCATGGAGCAGCTCTTCCTGGAGCGAAAGCAGATTACCTATGGAGCCTATCTGGCCGTTGGACGCCTGGAGGATATGCCCATTGGCTTTTCCGTTCCTCGCCATGCGGTTGAAAGTGACCCGTCGGACCGGAAGTTATCACGCCTGCTGGGCAATCCAGGCCAGCGGGACTACGGAAGGTTCTATGCCGATCCTTCCGAGCATGGTGGTTGGCCGGAGGCCGTTACTGCCGAACAGAGAGCCGAGTGGGCGAAACAGGGATTGGCACTGATCGACGCGCAGGTTGCGGCCTACGACGTCGCCGGGATGCTGGATGCCCTGCGTCAGCACGATCAATTCACCAAGACCCTGGAGAAGAAGTACGGCGATCTGCTCCCTCCAGGCCCACCACGGCCCTGAACAAGCCCGGTGCAATGAACACAGCTTGCGGCAATGAGAGAGCGCGAGGCCTTTTCGTCCCGGAACAGTGCGCGGATAGAAACGGCCTGGCGCCTCGATCAACGCAAACACCCAGTCTGAGCAAAACAAACTGAAACACACAAACATTTGCAAAGGAGGCATCATGCAGCAGAAACAACGGAGGAGATTCATTTGGAATCCGCTCTTCCTCGTAGTCGCTTTGGCAGTCTTTATCCTTGCCGGCACGAGCGCGTGGTCTCAGGTCACCACTTCATCCATTGTCGGGAGCGTCACCGATGCGACAGGCGCCGCTGTACAGAGCGCGAGCATCTCTGTGAAAGACGTGGACCGCAACCTGACCAAGACGGTTACCGCAAATGAGACAGGCGGTTATCGGGTCGACTTCCTTCTTGCTGGAAACTACAGCGCCACTGTCTCTGCTCCCGGGTTCAAGACCTTCGTCCGGAACGGGATTACCCTCAACGTCGGCGTCCCTGTCACCATCAATGTGCAGTTGGAGCCCGGCGCTGTGACGGAGTCCATCCAGGTAACAACCAGCACACCGCTTGTCGAGACTTCCAATGCCGAGATTGGAACCACGGTCAACAACAAGGAGATGACGGAACTTCCACTGGTGAACCGCAACGCGTTTACCCTTCTCGATCTGACCCCCGGCGTTCAATCCAACTCCAACGGACAGAGTTTTGGAGCCCCAACCCAGACAACGATCATCAATGGCGGCTCGAACAATGGCGCCGGAACCACAAACTACTACTTCGATGGCGCTCCCAATCTAAACGCTCTGAATAGCGGTGGCGGCATTCTGCCCAACCCTGATGCCTTGCAGGAGTTCCGCGTTCAGACGAGTGATTACGGTGCGGCTTTTGGCCGATTCCCCTCGGGCATCGTCAATGCTGTTGTCCGCTCTGGAACGAACACGGTCCACGGTACGGCGTTTGAGTTTATCAGGAATCCGCATTTCAACGCTCGCCCATGGGGCTCGCTGGCTACGGCTCCGCTCGAGCCTCTGCACAGGAACCAGTTTGGTGCTACCTTGGGTGGTCCGGTCATCAAGGACAAGACCTTCTTCTTCGGCTCTTATGCCGGACTGCGCCAGACCGACGCGTCTCTGCACACTGGAGCGGTGGTTCCCTCGGCGCTTGAAAGAACCGGCAATTTTACGCAATCGATCGGCACACGGCCGAAGGATCCTCTTACAGGCACAAACTTTGTGTGCAACGGCGTGACGGATGTGATTTGCCCGAACCGCCTCGATCCGGTTGCTCTGAATCTGCTCCAATACGTCCCCACTGCCAACACGTCGATCACGACGAGCGCTGGCAGTGCTCCGTCGTGGAGTGGTTATTCGCCCGCTCCAATCAACCAGGATGACTTCCTCATCAAAATCAATCACACACTGCCTCCCGCACATACGCTTTACGCCACTTACTTTATGAGCGCTGGCAACACTTCGGCACTTGCCGCGGCAAATCCAAATGCCGTTGTGATTGCACCATACTCATCCCTGGTGCAGACGTGGAGACAGCAAAACGGAATTGTCAGCGACACGTGGATGCTTGGTCCGAATATTGTGAATAACGTTTGGGCTTCGTATACAAGGATGCGCAACAACCGCACCGACACGCCTGCAGTCTCCCTGGCGGATCTCGGTTCTACTTATGCCATGCAAGGTCCCGCCAGCCTGCCCAATATCAGCGTTACAGGCTTCTGGGGCATGAGCAATTCCAATGCTGGACCGGCCGGAACAGACAGTTATTCGATCCGCGATCTCATTACCTGGACGCGCGGAAAGCACACCTTGCAATTCGGCGGTGAGTTATCGCTGGATAAGGCTGCCAAGGCCGCCTACCTGAATAATTACGGCCAAATCACTTTCTCGGGTGTCATGAGCAAGAACGCTCTCGGCGATTTCATGCTCGGCATTCCTTCGTCGTTTGAGCAGGACAGTCCTGCACTTACGCGCACATCTGCATTTACCTATGCCTCGTACGTCCAGGACGACTATCGTGTCAATACTCGACTGACACTCAATCTTGGCGTGCGCTACGACGTTCAGACGGCGCCTGTCGAAAGCTCCGATCACAATGTGACCTATATTGCCGGCAAGCAATCGACGCGCTTTCCGAATGCGCCTGCCGGAGTTGTTTTCCCGGGCGATGCGGGAGTTCCGCGCGGCATTACTCCGGTCAGATACGGACATATTTCGCCTCGTGTTGGATTCGCGCTCGACCCGTGGGGAAATGCCAAGACCTCGGTCCGTGGAGGTGTCGGACTGTTCTGGGGATCGGTGTCGGAGGAATTCTGGACGCAAGGTGGCAATACCAGTCCCTTTGCTCTGGCCTACACATTTCCGACGGCTGGCAGCCTGACCGGTGCTACCCTCAGCAATCCGTACCGTGGCGGAATCAATCCCTTCCCGAATACGGGCAGCGTATTTGCCTTCGGGGGCAGGTTATCGGGAATCAACAAGGATGCAGAATGGCCCAGAACCATTCAGACCAATCTTTCCATCCAGCAGCAGTTCACCAACGATCTGGGCGTAACCATTGCCTATGTGGGTGCATTCAGCTCCAACATAGGCCTCGGAATCGATCAGAACTATCCAAGCACGAATACCAACTACGCAGCCTCTCTAGGCGTGGCGCAATGCGGCACGAGTGCCACGATCGTTCCAACTACTTCCAATTCACAGTGCCGGCGTCCCATACAGCCCGCTGGAAATTTTGGCCTGGTGGATACGGTGTTCAACTCTTCCTATAACGGATTGCAGGTTTCTGTAACCAAGCGGCTCTCGCATCAGTTCAGCGCTTCAGGCTACTATACCTGGTCGAAGACGATGGGGGATGTAGCTATGCAGGGAGCTACACCTGCAGGGTCGGTTCAGGATGTGAACAACCTGAAGGCCGAACGAAGCCGTGCGGCAAACGATCTTACGCATCAGGCTGTCATCTCGCTCATCTGGCAACCGGAAGTCACCCTCAGCAACCGTGTTGTGAAGAACATTGTGAATGGTTGGGAGATTGTGCCATTGACGCGGCTCCATACGGGAGCTCCCTTCTCGATCATGAATGGAGTCGAGGCAAACCTGGATGGTGGATCGGGCGAAAGAGCGCAGTTGACAGGTCAGCCGTTTACAGGCCCCAAGACTGTTGCCAAGTGGTTCAACACAGCAGCCTTCGCCCAACTTCCTGCAGTAGCCGGCAACCCTGTAGACGGCAATTCCTCCAACAACATCATCAACTCTCCGGCATTCCACAGCGTCGATCTGGCACTGGTCCGCACATTCCCGATTTACGACCGGATTAAGCTGCAGTTCCGCGCAGACGCTACGAATGCCTTCAACGTGGTGAGCCACACCGCGCCTGGCAATACCGTCAATACAGCGACGTTCGGTGTGATTACAGGAGCAAATACCGTGCGCCAGATTCAGCTGGGAACCAAAGTGAACTTCTAAGGAAGCATCTAACACCACGGACACGGGTGCTGATTGCCCGTGTCCGTACTTATCCGGACACGGCCAGAGATGATTTCTGGGATTTCACTCTCTGCAGTGACGTGCTTCGACATGGCAGAAACCGGCATTTCCAGAATTCATTCGGAGACATTCATGAAGAATGGTCAGGTAGAGCACAAGATGCAACACCTTCCTGAAAATAAGCGGCCGTACGGCCCTATCCGTTCCACATTCTTATCCATACTCATCGGAACCGCAATAGCTTCTGGATTCTGCGGGCCGAGTGTTTGTTCCGCACAAAAACAGATTGCACCACAAGCCATGAAGGTGCTGGGGCAAGTCGATCCTCGCTACATTTCCTACAACATTGAGGCTGTTGAAGTGACAGGGGGGCGCTTTTGGGCTCCGTTTAAGTCCATTCCGCAATCTCAGATCGAGACCCCGGCTGCTTTTGGAAACGCTTCGTCTGGCTCAATGGCTGCCCGGTTTCAATATCGCCCACCCATTGACCTGAGCAAGCCAAAACTCAGGAAGCTGGCGGCAGCCCTGGGGCCAGCGTATGTTCGCGTCAGTGGTACATGGCGCAATTCCACCTACTTTCAAAATAACGATGAACCCGCTTTGAAAACGCCGCCTGCAGGGTTTCAGAATGTTCTTACGCGGGCAGAGTGGCATAGCGTAGTAGATTTCGCTCACGCCGTGAATGCGGAGATCGTCGCTTCAGTAACTACCAGCGCAGGTGTTCGCGATGCCGCAGGCGTGTGGACGAGTGACCAGGCAAAAGCTTGGTTTGACTATACGAAGTCAATCGGTGGCCATATTGCCGCCATCGAATTTATGAACGAGCCGACCCTGATGAATCTCGGGGGTGTCTCAGAGAGCTACGGCCCTTCTGAGTACGGTCGCGATAGCAGGATCTTCAAGGAGTTTCTCCAGAAGGAGTCGCCGCAGACACTCTATCTGGGACCAAGCAGCGCCTCCGAAGGGCTCCCCCAGGCTCCGCCGCCCCACTTGATCTCCACCGAACGCCTGATGCAGGCAACAGGCCCGATCTTCGACGGCTTCTCGTACCACGTCTACTACACCCGCTCCCGCCGCTGTGCCAGTAATAGCGGCTTGGACGCCGATCGGCAGTTGGGCCCTGAGTGGTTCGACCGTGGGCTGAATGTGCTGAAGTTTTATTCCGAACTCAGAGACAAATATCTTCCCGGTAAAGCACTATGGCTGACTGAGACCGGAGAAGCATCGTGCGGCGGAGATCAATGGGCTTCGCAGTTCATTGATAGTTTTCGTTTGCTTGATCAGTTCGGCAGTTTGGCGCAGAAGAGCGTTCAGTCCGTGATGCATAACACTCTGGCCAGCAGCGACTATGGCCTGGTGGATGAAGACACACTCGAGCCACGCCCGAACTACTGGGCAGCTCTGCTCTGGAAGCGAACCATGGGAACCCGCGCTCTGGACCCTGGCATTCGCTCGACTCCAGGATTGCGTGTTTACGCGCAGTGTTTGAAGAACGTAAAGGGCGGCGTTGCTCTGCTGGTCCTCAATGTGGACAAGAAGACCACGGCCACGCTGGAACTTCCAATCGCTGGAACACGGTACACGTTGTCCTCTTCCGATCTGCTGGGCAAAACGGTGCAGCTGAATGGACGCGAGCTCAAACTCGGCGTGGATGATGCCGTACCGGAGTACAAGGGAGAAACAATCAAAGCCGGCCGAGTGAGCTTTGCGCCCACAACCATCACAGTGATTGCGATGCCGGCATCCGGAAACTCAGCTTGCGAGACTGAGTAGCAGGAGTTCAGTCTGTCAGAATCCGCCGCCGGCGGCTGGCAGATTCAAGGAGATTGGATGAATCCTTCAAGAGGGAGAACTATGCACGCAAAGAGTGTGGTGAAGAGAAACTCCGTCCTCATGATGCTCTGCGGAATCATCGTCTGCGCATTCGCGATGCATTCCGCAGCGCAGATAACGCGGAGCATTCCGGGAGACCCGATCAGGATTGCGTCGGGCCTGGTCTCTGGGACCATGAGCCCCAGCGGTGTTCGCGCGTACCTTGGTATTCCATTCGCGGCGCCACCGGTCCGCGAGAACCGCTGGCGTGCTCCGCAGCCAGTGCGTCCGTGGGATGGAGTATGGACGGCAAACCGCAAGCCGACGGAATGTCTGCAGAGACTGCGGGCATCGACGACGAATCAGTATTTTGGCGATTCCGTTGCGGGCGAGGATTGCCTGTATCTGAATGTGTGGGCCCCCGCCGACGTAAAGCCGGGAAGCCACCTTCCAGTCGTGGTCTATATCTACGGCGGCGCATTCTACGTGGGGAATGCCTCGGAGCCCCTGTACGCCGGAGAACAACTTGCAAAGAAAGGCATCATTTACATTGCTGCCAATTACCGTTTGGGAGTGATGGGCTTTCTGGCACATCCGGATGCGTCCAAGGAATCTCCTAACCACGCAAGCGGCAACTGGGGCCTGCTCGACCAGATCGAGGCCCTCAAATGGGTTAAGGCCAATGTGCAGGCCTTCGGTGGAGACCCGGACAATGTGACGATCGTCGGCCAGTCGGCAGGGGCCATGTCCATCAATCACCTGCAGGTGAGCCCGCTGGCGAGGGGACTCTTCACGCGCATCCTTGCGATGAGCGGTTCGGCGATGGGTGGCGTGATTGGGCCCGACCAGGATCTGCCCGCGGCAGAGGAAGACGGCATGCGCCTGGCCAAGCAACTGAATGCACCGACCCTTGCAGAGATGCGCACACTTCCTGCCGACAGAATCTTTGCTGTGTCGCAAACTGCCAGAGTTCGATTCGGTCCTATCGTGGACGGGTACGTGATTCCTGAGTTGCCGGATAAGGCATTTGAGGCGGGTCACCAGATCGATGTGCCTTTGTTGACAGGTTCCACGGCAAATGACATGGGGAGCGAGATCCTCGGAGAAAACATCGAAACGCTGGAGCAATATCGCACGCAAGTAGAGAAGAAGTTTGGTTCTGCTTCGGCGAAGATACTTGCTGCGTATCCTGCCGAAAATGATGCAGAAGCCAAGATGCGCGCTCGCCAAATCAGCGAGAATAGCGGATTCTTTCTAGCCGCCAGGGCATGGGCGACTGCACAGACGCGCACCGGCAAACAGAATGCCTACCTCTATCTCTTTGCGCGCAACCATCCTTTTATCCCTGGTGTGAAGATCTCCGATCTGGATCCCGCGAAGGCAGGTGCGTACCACACATCGGATGTTCCCTATTGGCTTGGAACATACCCGGCATTCAACCTGGTCCGTCCTACCAGAGAGTGGACCTCGTGGGATGTGGCGTTGTCGGATGCCATGCAGGACGTGATTGTGGCATTCGCAAAAACAGGGAACCCTTCCACTGCGAAGGCCACCTTCGTTCCTTACAACAGATCTTCTGAAAAGCGTACCGTTTTTGGAGATTCAATCTTTGTCGAAACTCTGCAGAGCGCCGGAATCGACACCCTGGAGCTGTACCGGCCAAAACCTGCAGCAGAAGGATCTCGCACTCCGCCTGCCAGCGCAACGCCAGCAGCCGACCAAACCAACCGGCGTCCGGATTAACAACCAGTACAAAGCGCACCTAATCTCAAGGGGATGATCTCGACAACAACTGTTTTGCAGCTTATGGATACTGCCTGCAAAAGCTGATGCAGTGTTGGGGCAACAGAAGCCAGCCTGCTGATTCGAGATCATCTTCCCACCCAATACATAGCCACTCGAAGATCTTTCTTATAGAGGGGCATAGCGGAGCTGTATTTTCTGGTGAGGTTCGTACGATGAAACTGTTGAATTTAAAAGCATGGATATTTGCCGTGCTTGTGTGTGGAGCAGCCATGCCGTGCTTCGGAACCGAGCATGGAGTGACCGGATATCCAATTGGAATCGAAACCGTTATGACGGGTATGCAGCCAGCTCCGCACACAACTTTTCTCTATTCCTTTGGTACCTCTTATGTGGCAAATGAGGCCGTAGGGGCCGATGGACATCCTGTACTATCCAATCTCCACCTGAGCGTGGAAAGTGTAGCACTGCGTGTAGCCCACAACTGGGGGATACGATTTGCCGGCGGCACGGTGGGCAGTTGGATGGCGCTTCCTGCGATCCGGGAGTCCATGCAGACGCCGGGCGGAAAGATGGCGGGCTCCGGTATTGCAAATATTGCATTTACCCCTATGAACGTGTCCTATAGCTCAGCTAAAGTGCATTGGTATTATGAGCTGGGTTATTCGACTCCTGCCCCAAAATATGATGAAAACGCATCCCTTAATATCGGGCAACACTATCAGAGTCTTCTTCCTGCGATCGGAGCTACATACCTTTCAGGCGATGGATCGCAAGAGATTAGTTCGAGAGTTACATACTGCGTCAATGGGAAGAATTCGAGTAATCAGTATCGTAGCGGTCAGGAAATTGTGTGGGAGTTTAATGCAGACCGGCGAACCGGCCCGCATGGCCTGACGTTTGGAGTCAACGGGGCCTATTACGGGCAACTGACGGACGACAGACAGAATGGCACGAAGTTTCAAGATGGAAACAGGGGCCGCACACTGCTACTTGGTCCACAGGTGCACATCCCAATCACGAAACGAATTGACCTTGTTTGCAAGTACTATCACGAGTCGCGCGTGTTGAACCGAACCCGTGGCGATGCCTTGTGGTTCGAAACAATGTTCCCACTTCAGCATCGGAAGGCAGGGCGCTGAGATATTGCCTGTTTCTATGAGATCGAAAATGCCCTTCCTGCCTCACTGCGCAGATCCAGAATCCATTTACCTCAGTCTCATCAAGCACAAGCAGAGGGACATCCGCATACTTTGTGGATGAACCGATTCTGCGCCGATTCGAAAAAGGTGATGGGAGAGCTGATTTGTTGCCTGCAGGCAGAAGTTCCTGCAGAGATAAGAACGATAAGGAGGGCTGCGTGATCGACTGCAGCTTATCGCTCTTGATACCGAATGCACTTGAGCTCGATGACCAATGTCCAGGATCGGTTAGATTGGTCAGCACAGAAGAAGGCGGCGCTCCGGAACCGATTGTTGGAGGCCAAACACTTTGGGACGGGAGCCGCGTGCTGCCGTCCGTAAACGAGGAGAAGAAGCAACGATGCGCACGGCAGTGGTTCAGGTGATTCAGCCGGCCAAAACCACTGACAAATTGTCAGTGGCTTTGAAGTCCATCGAAGAGGCACAGGGTATTACTGCCGAGAAGGCCCTTCACGACAGTGTGGGTAGGGCGGCAATCTCTTTCCAGACCTCCCATTAGGAACTGCGTGAAGCGCTTCTCGAATACAGGAAGCTCTTCAAGGGAGATTCGTCCTCGACATCCGTAACACGAAGACGCGGGCATCGAAGAAACCTGTTCCGCTCCCGGAACAGGTCTTTGCGGAGTTCAAGGCATGGAAGGAAGCAGCGCTCTACAAGAGCGATGAGGATTTTCTCTTTCCGTCGGTGGAGAAGAACGGCACCCAGCCGATTGCGCCGGACATGATCCTCAAGCGGCACATCAGGCCGGTACTCGAGCGGCTCAAGATCTCCAAGAAGATCGGTTGGCACTCGTTCCGCCACGGGTTCTCGAACCTGCTTCGGGAGAACAAAGTGGAAATCAAGACGATTCAGGATCTGCTACGGCATGCCAATAGCCGGATCACCATGGACATTTATCAGCAGACGGTCACAGAAGAAAGGAGAAGCGCACAGAAGCTGGTCGTCAACACGTTTTTGGGCGGAGAAAACCTCAGCACCCTTGAGCACCCTGATTGACATGAAAAAGAAGAGGTTACTGCCGTAATTCTATGGTTTTAAAGTAGATATGGTAGGCACGATTGGATTCGAACCAACGACCTCTTCCGTGTCAAATCGCCGGGTGCATTGATACGGAAGAGAGCCGAACGACACACAGCGATACGGAGAGGCAGTGCTCATGCTGGGATGAAGCATGTTCGCTGCCTTTCTTGTGTGACTGAGCGACACGGCCAGAGACGGCCCGACATGGGCAGGGATGGCAGGGTTATGACACAAGCCATGACACAACGGCTAGCGCTCACCATTGGCCCGTAACAGAACGGTTCTGGCGCGTAGGCCGCAAAGAGGCTCGGCACAGGATGGGGCGCAACCGCACTCTAAGCCGCTCTGAGCGATTGCAGGCCCTCTGGCCTGCCTTGGTTGCCTTGCGAACACGTCGCGGGCGTCAGTGGGTTGGTGTAATATCGCACCGAATCCAGCTCACCGGAGTCGCCGAAGTTGTCCTCACCTAGGGGGTGTGCAGGCATGGGCTGCTTTTGAGGCTCTCACGCGGCTTTCAAAAATCCGACCAAAATGGGAGTGCGATATTACACCAAGGTGCAACGCAGTGAGAATTGCTTTTCGGGTCGTTTCGGCACGGGCGGATGGAATTCGCACTGTTCAAGGTGAAAGCTACAAGGTGGACTCTGATCTCAGGAATGCCCATAGCAGACAACAAATGTCGTTACAATGTCGTACTTTTGCGCACTTTGATGGCCTTTTTGAGTCGATTCGCTGTCAGAATATGTTGAAACTCTGAATCTGGGCATTCAGGAACGGGACGGCGTTACAATCCCTTCAACAGTTCTGAGAGTGAAACGTCCAGTGCGGATGCGATCTTGCTCAGGGTTCGCAAACCGTGCTCGCGTGTACCGCGTTCCAAGTCGCTAGCGCATACACTCTTTGGCGCAATCTTGACAGACAATGAATTCAGGCGGGAGGTGTGGAATGGCTTTGCGCTTTCAGGGCAAAGACGATGAATTCGATCAGGCTGCGAGGGAGGAGAGGGGCCCACTAGGACTTTCGATTCTTCTCTTCGTATTATTTGCAGTGATTATCGGTGTTTCTGACTGGGTCACCGGAAGAAGTCTCGCATCATACTCGGAAGGACTCGGGGAGTTGCTCGCACTCGGCTTTGCGTGGTGGTTCTTATCGCCTTTCTATTACGAATTCCGAATTCGCTCAAAGGAGAACTTTGGCGCGTTGCAGGAAGTTGAGGAGCGTATTTCTGCTCTAGTGACTGTCAATGCAGAAGTTTTGAAAAAGTTGGAACGGTTAGAACAAAAATCCGACGCCATTCTGATCGACAGATACGAATCTCTGGAGAGGTTGCTCAATGAAATTAGAGACAGGCTAGATAAAGATTGAGTCTGTAAAACAACCCTGAATCGGCTAGGGTAGCTCCTGAATGGGCAGGCTCTCCCGGCTTTGCACGTGTCACACTAGCCGCCTTGCCGTTCTCTCTTCGATTCCCGTCTCGCCGCATGTCTGGCACTCGTAAGCGCCGACGTTATGTTCCCGGTAGAGCGCATAGCTGGCACAGCGCGGGCAGTGGGGAAATGTGGCAATGCGCCCACCTTGTGCCTTTAGCAGCGCGACAACCTCCAGCTTGTATTCCCGAAGTTCGCCGACAAGGTGTGCGGCATGGTCAGGCACTCGGAACCGTAGAAAGTCGCCTTCCAGAGTCAGCACTCCACCAGCGGCGGCAATCGCTTCCACCAGTTCGCCGCCTGTCATAGCATTCCCTCGACATACTCAACGCCCGCCGGTGCAGAAACTATTTCGCGTCGAAGGTGCTCAACGGTTGCGAAGGTGCTCACACAATTTCCTTGAGCATCTTCGGGGGAATCGTGAGCGTCTTCAGGCAAAGACCATATCCACGGCCCGGTCAGCCCATCTTTGCGGGAATTCAAGTTGAGTGTTTTCTTGGCGCGGCGCAGTGTAGCCTGAGAGATTCCCTCGGACTTCGCCAAACTCTGAATCTCTTCCTGTTTCTGTTCGCCAGAAACCAGCGCACTCTTCAACCATTCACACGCCTGCGCTAGTTTGCCGTTGTCAGGCCCGGTTGGTGCAGCCAACAAGTCCTCTGCCGTAATCTGACAGTCTCCGGTCCATTCAAAGTGCCCCTGGCCGTCGATGGAGTAGCCAAGGGCGCGGCCTGTTCTTCCCACGTTGGACTTAATATGGACCATTGCTCGTGCGTCCGCATCATCAGGAAGTGAACCAGCCAAGATTTCCGAGCGGACAGCGCCGGTCAAATCAACGCTTCCCAGTCCCCGATGAATGGCTTTCCCGCCAACCTGTTTTGAGAGATGGCGCAGCAGCAGAATGGCACAGCCATGTTTTTCTGCAAGTTTTGCAAGCCCGTCCATAACGGGACGTGTTTCATTCGAACGGTGCAAGTCCACACCAGAGCCCAAATAACTCTGAATGGGATCGACCACCATCAGGCGAGCCTGAACTCTCACAATCGCCGTCTCTATCGCTGCCAAGTCCGCGAGAGTTACAGCGGCCAAGTGTTTGTTTCCGTCTGCGTCAAAGATTGGTTTTCCTTTCAGCAGAAAGAACCGGGCAGGATCGCCGCCAAGTGCATCGAAACGTGGCCTGAGTGATTCAGCTACCGGATTCTCGACGCTCAAATAGAGCGTGTTTGCAGGCTCCACGATACGGCTATCCCGCAATCTTCCACGGGACAACTCTGCGGCAATGGAGAGCGCAATAAAGGACTTTCCCGTACCCGGATCGCCACTCAACATCGTCAGCATACAGGCAGGAATGAATGGTTCCCAAAGCCAATTAACTGCCCTCGGTTCTACATCGGCAAGGCACAGTAGTTCCGGCCCCACTTCTGCCGGGAATCCACCAGTCACCACTTTGCCAGGCTCTTTGATGTTCATGCTATTCGGCCTCGCGGTTGTTAGCGCTCTTGGCAATAAGCCGTTCAATGTCGGCAGACAGAAATAAAAGCCTCCGGCAGATTCGAACGGGTTCGAGTCGGTGCTGCCGACACATCGCCCGGACGGTGTGCGGCGAAATCCGAAGCAGGTCCGCCACTTCTGGCAGCGTCAGTAGACGTTCGGTGCTCATTGTGCACCGCCTTTGTTTGCAGTGGGCTCCTGCTTGTTGCCCTGCTCCAGCAATTTCAGGAGCGATGACTCCCGGACCATGACGCGGCCCCCGACGCGCGTCCGTTCGAGAATCCCCCGCGCCATCCATGCGTAAACCGTGAACTTTGAAACGCCTCCGAGCTTTCGGGCGGCTTCCGTAACCGAATACAGCGGCTCCAGTTGCTTTGTTTCCTTTGCCATTTCGTCACCTCCAATACGATTACGCTTGAATGATTAAAGCGTATGACGTAAGGTTAATACGGATTGTGCAGCAAGGATGCTGAAATCTTGGCGGTGAAAATGGCGGCGAAGCGTATGGGAAGCGGCGAACAGGATGATCGGTTCAAGGCTAGGATGCTGTTGTCGGAGTATATGCAACAGGTCGAAGATGACGAACCAGCACCGACGCCGACACCGGAAGGAATGTTTGTCGAACTAATGAACGGCGATACTCTCACCGGCGAAGGCAGGACTCGAATCGAGAGGATTATTCAACTCATCCACGGACAAAAGGAATATCAGACTCTTATAGCGGGGCGCATTCGGGAGCAGGCGGATTCAGCCATCACAGAAGCATACATGCTGACCCTTCTGGATATGAGCAGCCAGCTAAACCGATTGCTGGCAAAATACGCGGTCATTCCGCAGGTTCAACTGTTATGGCCGGAGCCTATCCACTACTTTCTTCCAGCCGATTTTTTCTCTCTTCCTACCGAATCGATGAAGTCCATTTCAGCGAAACAGGCCGAAGTTGGGGCTGTGCTCACGATTGTTCAACTTGCACAACGGCACCAGTTGCAGGTTGTGAAGAAGTGTATCTGCGGGCTTTACTTCCTTGCTGGCAGGGTTGACCAGAACTATTGCAGCGCGAAGTGTCGGGTAAAGGATCACCAGTCTTCGGACGAATTCAAAGCCAAGCGGCGAAAGGCTGACCGGACGCGCTACCAGCTTCATCGAGATGGAATAGTGAAAGCGGACACAGGGAGGAAAGATGGCACTCAAAAAACGCGGTAAGACATGGCACTGTCATTTCGTTGTCAACGGGCAACGATTCCGGCAGTCCCTTGAAACAACGGACTGGAGAGAGGCACAAGCCAAAGAGAAGGAACTGATAGCGGCGGCTTCAGAGGGCAAGTTGCACCAGACCTCAGCCACACTGACCCGGCAACCGTTTGGACTGGCGGCAGACGACTATGTGACCGCCCGCAAACTGGAACTGGCACCGGCCAGCCAAGCAAAAGAGAAACAGTTGCTTGTCCAGTTGCGGGCCTACTTCAAACAGGAACCATTGAAAGCGATCACGGCCAAGCGGATCACAGAGTATCGGGCATGGCGGGCAGAGCAGGGCGTGGGACCGGCAACTCTGAACGCGGAACTGGGCATCCTGCGGCGCATCATGAAGCGGGCGAAGCTCTGGGCGCGGGTTGCCGACGATATACGGCCCCTGAGAGAGCCAACCACCATTGGCAAGGCATTGACCGAGGAAGACAAGCAACGGCTGCTCAAAACCGCCATGATGCGTCCAGAGTGGGAAACGGCCTACCTTGCGGCAATCCTCTGCCTGAACACCACGGCCCGTGGATGCGAGTTGAAGGGGCTGCAATGGTCCGATGTGGACCTGTTCGACCGCACGGTAACGGTTCGCAGGTCGAAGACGGATGCCGGAGTCCGGGCAATCCCTCTGACGGACGTTGCCTGCTCTGCCCTGGCAAGGCTGCGGGCGCGGGCTGAGTCCTTTGGCCCGGTGGACCCGGCACACTACGTCTTTGCATCCTACGTTTCAAGGCGCGTCTTCCACGGTACAGCAGTCGTGGGCAGCAATCTGACGGAGTTTGACCCAACAAAGCACGTCAACAGTTGGCGGTCAGCATGGCGGACTCTGACGAAGAAGGCAGGACTGCCCGGTTTCAGGTTCCACGATCTCCGGCACTGTGCGATTACTTCGCTTGCGGAGAGTGGAGCATCGGACTCGACAATCATGGCAATTGCTGGACACGTCAGCCGCCGGATGCTGGAGCGATACTCTCACGTCCGCATGGAAGCCAAGCGCAAGGCGATGGAATGCCTCTCGAAAAGTAGCAAAATGGGAGGTTATGACACAAACAGTGACACAAATTCAGGGATTGTGACCGCTAGACCTGTCTAAGTTATTGATAAATATGGTAGGCACGATTGGATTCGAACCAACGACCTCTTCCGTGTCAAGAAATGGCGCAAACCGCAAGTTGTTGACGGTACAGTAGTTAAAAACCGGCACAACCGGCAAAAACGGCCCTCTGGGCGGTATTTGCGACAAAAATGCGACAAACTTTTTTACGGGCCTTTGGGCTGGCTGTGTGGGACCAGCCCGAAGAATATCGGTTAAATCGCACAAGCTGAAGGAGCCTTCCAAAGTACTTGGAGGTTTGCCTGAATCTGGATAGAATAGTCGGAGAACATATGCAATCTCCGAGGAATATATCCGACGCAGTACAAACGCCCGATACGGGCGCGATAGGCCGCGCCATCGGCGTCTTCAAGAAAAGTGGCGGCATCCTCAATACAAAACGCGCTGTCGAACTGGGCGTGCATCCTCGGGAACTCTATGCGCTTCGAGACGCGGGAAAACTGGAGCGGCTCGAACGGGGGCTTTACCGGCTTGCTAACGCGAAGCCACTGGGCAACCCGGATCTGGTAACGGTCTCGCACAAGGTGCCGAAGGGGGTTGTTTGTTTGATCTCGGCGCTGGCGTTCCACCGGCTAACAACTCAGATTCCGCACTCCGTTTATCTTGCAATTCCGGCTAACGACCAGGCTCCTGCGATGCAATATCCGCCGCTCCGTATCTTCTGGTATTCCAAGCCTGTTTATGAAAGCGGCATCGAGGAAGTGACGATGGACGGAACTTCGGTGCGCGTCTACTCTGCCGAGAAGACGCTGGCAGATTGCTTCAAGTACCGCAATAAACTCGGAATCGACGTATGCACGGAGGCGCTGAATCTCTACCGGCAGCGCGGGCGCATGAAGCTCGATCAGATTGAGCAGTTCGCAAAAGTATGCCGCGTTGAACGGGTCATGCGGCCTTACCTGGAGGCGATTCTTTGACAGTATCCGTGGTCAAAAACATGGGCGCTTCTGTTCGGCAGCGTCTGCTGAATTATGCGAAGGCGAACAACCGGCCCTTTGCCGAGGTGCTTCAGTATTACGCGATGGAGCGCTTTCTCTACCGCCTTTCGATTTCGCCACACGCCAGCAAATTCTTGTTGAAGGGTGCTCTGCTGCTGACAGCGTGGCGTGCGCCCATGTCCAGGCCGACAATGGATATTGACCTGTTGGGCAGGACCAGCAATGAAGTAGACGACATTGTGAACCTATTGAAGGAAGTTGCCCAAGTAGATGCTCTCGATGATGGCATCACCTTTGATCTTGATTCATTTTCCGGATCGGTGATCCGGGAGGATGCCGATTACTCGGGAGTTCGCACCGTGTTTACGGGCCATCTCAACGCGGCTCGTGTGACCATGCAGATCGATATTGGATTTGGCGATGTCGTGACGCCAGCGCCGGAACAGCTTGCCTATCCCACGATTCTTGATTTTCCTGCGCCTGCGCTGCTTGGCTACACCCGTGAGACGGTTATCGCTGAAAAGTTGGAAGCGCTTGTGCAGCTTCGTATGCTGAACAGCCGCATGAAGGATTACTTCGACATCTGGATTCTTCTGCGCCATCCAGAACTTGACCAAGCCGTGCTTCGCGCCGCTATCGAACGAACCTTCAAGAATCGAAAAATGGAAATAGATGCCACGCCGATTGGTCTCTCGCCGCAATTCGGCACCGATCCTGCGAAGCAAACACAATGGCGGGCATTTCTGAAACGCTCTGCATTGAAAGATGCGCCAGAGCAGCTTTCTGTCGTAGTCGAGGAGCTGCGCGCGTTTTTCGAGCCAATCTTCACGAGTCTAGCCTAAATGGACTGTTGAATTCAGAGTAATGCACATTTCCAGGAGATCGTCGTGGAAACGCGCATTGGCGATTTGGCGTGAAGCCAGAAATGGTCACGGCGAAATCGGAGTTCTTCTTTACGAACGCGTAGCGCAAACAGTGGGATTGCAGATTGTAAGGCCCTTGGGAAACTCGCGCATAAACGGTTCCATTCTGGTTCGCTGGAAACGTGCATCGGGCCGGGCACCCGAACACGGTTCGCTCGGCACCAGTCACCTTGACATCGACGCAGAACGGGTGTCTACTGGAGCGTTGGTTGTGGTGAAGGAGTTCACCCTTAACCGCTGTCCATTCCAATAGGCCGGACAGATGATAACTCCTGACAGGGAATCCTGTTGC